>JAAUXT010139154.1_pt1 | contig 25743 bp, 36 predicted proteins | sample 7278171 | NCBI WGS metagenome assembly JAAUXT01 (sample SAMN14350112, study PRJNA611818) | marine sediment metagenome | isolation source: surface marine sediment (1.8m) | place: French Polynesia: Moorea | collected 2018-08
GCTGATGACTGACTAAGATCAATCTTCGAGTAATCTCTTGTTTGATAAATGAAAGGGCTTCAATTTCAACCACGTCAGCCATCTTCTTTTTTCAGGAAAGAGCACCAAAAACCAAGGGGTCACGTGATCAGCCCCTGGGGGGAGGGAATGCTGGGTAATTTCCAGCAAAATAGCAGAAAACTGATATTAGGCATCTATTCCCTGTGTAATGTATGTAATAATTTATTATAAAAATATTTAGAATATAATTAATTGGCTGAGGCCAGCCCCCCCCTGGTGGGGGAGGAGTGTGGTGTGACACACCAGCTGTGAATTTAAACCACTGCTTGACAAGTGGCAGCACTGTACATACAATAAACATAGAGATTCGCGCCACCACGTCAGTCTCACCTGAGATACCCAACTGATCGTTTGTGATATCACTACACAGATTGGTGTATTTTTGTATGCCACTCACATTTTTCTTGAATGCAACTCTGCGACTCTTCCCTTTGGTTGCCAAAGGCTTCTGTGAGTAAGACCCTTGGTATCGGTATTTGGATGGCTTCAGTCTTGCACTTTTTCTGACGGGACCACTGTGCGAGTTGCCTCCTTTCTTGACGTGAGTGCTTCCATTCTCTGACCGGTTGTCGTCAGCTTTCCCATCTTCATCCCGTTTTATTCCCAAATGACAGTCGTTACAAATCGTTTCATTGTTTTCGTTCGTCCTCCAAATGTTAGCCTCAGTTATGTGACATTGAACACATTCAGGTGTGTGTCCAAAAGGCATGGCGGGACTTCAACTCGAGAAATGAACAAATTCTCCCTCCAAATTTTGGTACCCAATTATCGCTCAGACAGAGCTGTCAGCTGTCACTTTCGAAACTTTGGGGAGCGATCATAATTTTCAGTTCTGACATAATGAAAAATTCGCACATGTCAATAATTGAGCCGAAAACAAAGCAAGGGCAAAACAAAAATGAAAGGCAGCAATGTTTTGCACCTTATCAGATGTCTGATAGCTCTGTAAACTCTGGTTTGTGAAAAATAACGGGTCATGAATGGAGATAGTTCACACCGGAAGTGGAATGTTGACATTTTTTGAGGTGGGGACAGCAGACAAGTTTCTGGGGAAATTTTGTGATTTGCGTGTCGTCGTGAAAACGATGCCTTCATTTGATTGTCTGTGTTTTAGACAAATATTTGTAGAAAAGACTAGTTGCCTTAAAAATTTGCTGTCAGCCAGGCGAACGTTGGATCAGAGCCGAAAAATTGTCCAAACATGTCCAGCTTGACGTCCGAGGAAACCCTTTACCAGAAATGGATGCTCTACATGAGCAAGGTAGGTTTTCAGTCACACGTTGACCTCGCAAACGATCGAGTTGAGGAACGCTGCAGATTTGATGTGTGTGTAATGTTCACTGAGTTGCTGTGCACTGGCTCTCAATTTCAATTCCTGGTTCCCCGCGTAAGGTCGGGGTTGAGGGGGAAAATACGAGGGTCCACATCCGTGTGGTCACAAAATAAATTGAACCAAAGTCGGTTTAGAACATGCCGGAAATTGTTTCAATTCTTTCCTGTGAACTTGTTTGCAGAACGACACATCTCACTTGAAAGACTACATAAACACATTCCTTGACATCTACAAGAAGTACATCGACATCGAACTCTCTCACATCAGTGATGGGTAAGTGGACACTCGAAAAGAATGTCTGTGCTGAGGACTTCCTTGTCACATGCGTGCGTTTGTCTGTGAAGGTTCAACTTCACACAAGTTTGGTGCCAGATGTGATGTCAAATTGAAGTTCCAACCGACCACTGAAGGTGCTGAATGAATGCCTTGTTTCGTCTTCCAGGTTCACGAGTGAGGCGCCGCACTCGAGCAAGCTGCCGGAGAGTTTGCTGCAGGTGATCGGGAACCAGCTGCTCGTGTGCGCGGAGCGCCTCCAGCCCGAGCTGAGCACGGACACCCTCGCCTACGCGCAGCAACTCACACAGTGCCTCATCATCATTTGCAGGTGCGGCGCCTTGTCTCTTTCCACTTGAATTGTTTGGGTTCAGACTGGACACTTCTAAGCCGGTGGTGAAGTGACTCACGAGCGCCATTGGCAGGCAGAAGGGTTTGGATTGCTTCACTTCAGGTCTGTCTCCGTTATTGCAGGAATCTGGATAACATTGCGCTGGTCGCCTCCTGTGAATATGTGACGCACGTCGTCAGCATCTGCACCGCCGTCCTCAACAGGGTGAGGCGCCTCCCACACCACCCGACCTCCACTCGCAATCTTCCGTCCGTCCGTCCAACACGAGAGTCTTAGCTCCTGTTGTCGAAAAGTGCCTTCAGCTGGCGTAAATGACATGATTCGGCAGTGTGTGCCCTTATGAACTTGACAGTTTCACTCTTGTGGGTTGCGCAGCTGTCACAGAACAACGCAGAGGACGTGGTGCAGCTGACGGGCTTCGTGAACCACGCGTGCCACTTCTTCGAGTGCATCTACGACCCGTACTTCATGTGGAGGAAGCAGCTCACGGGGTACGTACACAGCGCTCAGGCATCCGCACCTTGCTCCGGTGGATTGTGGAGAAACGGGACCATTGAAAGTCTCGGTAAAACTGAGGACAATTTGTCAAAATTTGACAAAAGTACCGCCGTTTTAAATCCAGAGTCGACTTGGTGAGGTATGTGGGTGTTTTGCCGGCAACTGGCGGATATTCACTGAACGGATCTCAACTGTTGGTGTTGAATCGTAACTCACCAGTTCCGGTTCCATTCCATGTGTGCACAGTTTGTGAAGATCAGTCAAGAGGTCGTTTTGTTGAAAAAGAATTATTCAGTTGTGACAGCTCACATGCGTTATGGATGGGCCAAGTCTAATGGCTGCCAAGAGCTGAGTGAACTTTGTCTCACACGTAGATTGTCTGGGACGAAAGGGCACTGCTTGTAACAAAGTGGTGATTTTGGGTGTTTGAGCCGTAACATGTGGTTGCATGGGAGCACTTCAAATTTGAGTTGCAGCGTCCAAAGCGCCTTCAGTTCAAAGCGCGCACAGTGGCGAGGACATGGCATTGATCTGTGTGTAAGGGATAATGTTTTAAGTTCACCACATTAAAATAACCCGCGTGTACCTGAGCATCTGTTGGTTGGCTGTAACTGCTTGATGTCGTGGGACAAAAAAATTAGCCCAAAACACGCAAAACGGCAACAAAGGTTCGACAAAAAGTTCTGAGATTATTATCTTTTTGAAAGAACGAAAATTTCTGCCAAATTTAGTTGTTGATGACAAAGGCTTGTTACAGTCAACAGTCATCCTGTTCCTCACCTAACAAGACGTGCTTGATTTCAGAAACCGCGATCTGCCCAAAATCGAGGACTGGTAATTTTTGTTTGTGTTGAAATGCTCTCCCGCTGTTGCCCTCCTCCTTACCTCTCTCTCTTCTGGCGGTTTGTCTCCTGTCTGAAGGTCTGTGCAAGGAATCTGAATTTCTGTGCAAGCGAGGGGACTGTCAACTTGCACTCTTTCAGCACGTTGTTCTGAGTGAGGTCGTTCTTCGCTTGAGGGGTGAGATATAAAATTTCAGCCGGTACAAGTTCAAGTTGGCAAGCTCTCGTGTGCACAGTCCTTCCAGATCTATTCCAGTTCACCTGTCTGTTCAGTTCCCGCGATACAAGTGTTGCACCAAATCCACGAGTCGTCGTGCTTTGATAGATTGTTACACCGCGCACACTCGCGAAAAAGCGCTTTTGTGATCGTGCAAGGCCTGTTGTGCAGGACTCACTCAGATGTAAAATGTATGTGGCGTGATGCACCAGAGCGAAAATCTCAAACGATCGCAGTCTTCCTTCTTCGGACGTCTCAACAGTCACATTGTTTCAGTTTGCTGGGGCAGCAGTGCGATGTTTGAATTTTCTGGCGTTCTTCTCAGGGTCTTGTCTTAAAAACGTAACATCTCATGTGGCTGTGGCTTCTCGCCGGGAAGTGCGCTGTTGCATGCCATGCTTCGTGCCCTCCGTTGATGCGATCCTCCATTGCTGTTCTTGTTTCCGCGTGCACAGGCTTTGATGCTGCTGCTGTGTACATTGCACTCGCTTGAGGTCTACTTATTCATGACCCGCGTGCTTCTTTCTCAGAAATCCTGCCACGGTTTTCCACGCTGAGCACAAAGTCTGCCTTTTTGACGCTTCTGTTTGATTTGAGTGGAACTGGGAAAGGAGCAAGTCGTGGCGGTCGCTTGGGGTGGTTCCTTGTGCTGTTCCCGACGACGGGCGTCGGTCTGCTGAAGGCTTGCTGTGGATCGCGTGAATGTGTGTTTTCTCCGTCTGCAGCATTTTTACACAGGTTCTGAGACATCATGTTTCTTCCTGTCAGGTGGGACATGGAGAAGAGTCGGCTCAAGTTTCCCCCGGCCGTGCTGCACGTGGAAGTTGTGCCTTTCTTCTACGGTAAGTGCCAAGATTGTTGTTTCGGAATAATTTTGGTTTCTGCCAAATATCAGCCACATTGAATGTAAAGGATAGGACTGTCAAGTTCCTGTTGCCTTGTGTTTGATGATGTTGTTTGAGAAGACAGATCGAAACCAGTGTTCGCTGGCCTGCGTGTTTAAAATTCTTTTCTGTTGCAGAATGTTTTCAACACAACTGCTTGGACGTGGAGATCCAGGGGCGCCTTCTGCACGTGTTCGGAGCGATCATCACAGGGTCACAGGTCGGTTCAGCTGCACACCAAAGTTTTCATTCGCGAATTTTGCTAAACGACAGGAACACCACTGACTTTCGCGCTCCCGTCAAAAGCGTGCTGTTCAAGTTGTTTCTGATCATTTCCTTTTGCAGGTGAACGCCCTCAAGGCGATCTGCCCGGCGACCCTGGACGTCCTCCTCAAGATCTTGGCGCCCGTGACGTCGCAGCAGAGATCGGTGACGGTAGGCGACGCGGAACGTCATGACATCACAGGAAACAGTGCAGCGCCGCCCGGCGGGGACGCGAGGCAGAACAGGACGCTGCTGCATGACTTGGTGCTCAAGTGTATGGTGCGCACTGTGCACGTCGTGCACTGCTGCAGTCCGGACCAGGTACGTTGCTTCTTGGAGAACATTGGAAACGAAATCTGATGCTCACTTCGTGATGTGCACGGACCTGTCTTCAAGCATCATGATTCTGTGTTGATCTGTTTTCCATTGGAAAACAAATTGCTGAACACCCCACAAATTGTCAAGTTCCTGACGGGGTGGGTGGACGCTCTGTTTGCAGAGGCAGGTGGAGGTGGGCGCGGTCCTGGAAGGTTACTTCAACGTCCTGAGGCGCTCAGCAGAAGTGACCATCGATCTGAACCTCACACTAAACATCATCAGTGAGTCAAAACGCCGAGGTGGCAACTCGGGCTCCAGTTTCCCTCTCCGGTCGGGCGACCTGCGTATCGTAGCTCGCCTTTGGTGCGAATACATTTCGTCCTCATCCAATCTCCAGGTGTCCGTGCTTGCCAGAATTTTGGGGCGTTTTTTGAGTCGTATCAGTGGCTTGTGCGTCTCAATGCAGATTCGATGCACGAGATGCTACATTGTCACGACAAGCCGGCCCTGCAAGTGATCTTCGTGGCTGAAGGCGCCTTCGAGACATTCCTCAAGTACCTGCAACAAGTAGCCGTGAGTTCCACGTTCACTCCACTTTTCCAGACAAAAATAGCTCAACGTGAGTTCTTGTTCCAAACTGCGTGGGAGTCACTTTGATTGGAGCAGAAGACGAGATTGTTCGGTTGTGTTGCAGAAAAGTGGCCTGGAGGCGCAGAGCGCGGGGATGGCCGTTATTCGCGTCATGAACAACATCATGGCCGGGTCGACCGTCGCCAAGGTACAAAATTCCGAGGCAACAACTGTCGCCCGTTTTGACTGTGTAGAAAACTTCGTCAGAGATGATGCAAAGCAACAGCCGCAGGCAGACATTGGTGCAGCTTTGGAAGAACCGAGGCCTTTTGTGTCAGGATGTTTATGATATGTGAGCCGTTGTGGCAACACCAGGGATTTGGCTCGTATCAGTTCTTTTCTGCAGCATAAAAAAAAAGTCTCTATTGCGTGAGTGAGTGAGCGATATCGTTTTTTTTTTTCTGAAAAATGCCAGTTGCACAATAACATTATATTTGAACAAGAAATCATTTTTCCCCAGGAAAAGTTTGCAGAGAAGGTCGGGTACGTGCGGTTTGTGGAGGCGCTGCGCGCGCTCGGACAGCCGTACCAGGAACTCGTTCGTACCCTCGTCGACATGGTGAGTTGACCCGCCCGGTACGGGATGTCGTCGTGGGTTTTGGCGTGACAGGGATGGGTCTGACTGCAGAGGGTTTGGACCAGAAAACAGTCTTCTTGTGAGCTTTGAATGCAAAACAATAAACCATGCGCAGCTGTTTGAACTGGGCTGGGAGTAAATCGATTGTTTATTGGTTGTTTGATGGTCCAGGTCATCGAGGATGTGTACCAGGACTGGCGCGCGCAGACGCACACCATCCGTAACGCGCAGGCGCTGCACGTGCTGTTGCTGTGGCTCCCAGACATCCAGTCACAGGACATTCAGAACTGGCTCGTCAAGTGCCTGTCCAAACTGTGCTGCCAGGACAACAGAAACAGGTGCTGAACCCTGAAGGGGACTGAGGATGAAAAGAGAGAAAGAATCTTTCACTTTGCACCGGTCAGCATCATAATTCAGTTCTCACTTTGTTCACGGTGTGCAGGATGCAGTGCTGCAAAGATGGTGTCATTTCTGCGCTTCTCATGGCCATCTCGCAACACGACAAGCTCAGCTCGCATGTCGTCGGTGAGTAGAAGAATCGAAGGACCTCCATCTGTTGCCGCAGAAAGGCTGCAGAAGCGTGGTTGAGCACATTGCGTGATCATTGTTTTGCCTCGCAATTGCTCAGAATTTTATTTCTCCCGCAGGCGAGTTGATCAGCATTTTGGAGAGCCTGGGTACCATGTCCATCACGGCGGCAGAGCTGAAACACCTCATCAGTCTCCTCAAACCCGACGCCGATTCCAGAATGGTGCGTGCGTGTTTCCTGGACACAGCACAAGCGTTGGAATTTTTCAGTGTTCTTCTCTCACACCCGATGTCAATCTTTTTGTCTGTTGTGACACCAAGGAAAGCATGTCGAAGTTCATGGAGATTGTATTCCTTCTGCCAGAACACGGACTAGTTGAAGCAGACTTGTATTTCTTCTCGTGCTACTTGCAGACGGGCTACAGCAGCCGCTTGATGCACGCGCTGTCTGTGATGGCGCGGAAGGACGGGCGCACAGGCGCGCTCAACTACTTCGATCTCACACAGCCAAACGCAGTGCGTAACTATCTGGTCATTTGCATTATACACAGGTCAACGTGCTGAAATTTGTTTGAGTTTGAGCCAGCAACACATCAGAACTTCGTTGACCTGCTGACGCGTTTGTTGTGATTGTTGTACGCAGGGAATCACGTTGCCCGGGGTGAGGAAGTGGCCCGGAGCCGGCTTCAGCTTCCACGCCTGGGTGTGCCTTGAGAAACCCACCGCAGAGGCCTTCACCCGCAGACAGCTCTACAGGTGCCATCTTCCAATTAATGGCTCGACCATGATCCTTTCATGCGCCCCGGAGAACGATAGAACAAGATCTGAATATTTTTGTGATTTCCCCCATTATCTGTTTCTGTGGGACAGAAAATTGCAGGATGTCACTTTCCCAACTTTCAATGCCGTAGTTTGCTCAACTTCTCGCTTTGCTGACTGACGCTGTGGTCGCATTGCAGTTTCCACACGACGACGGGCCACGGGCTGGAGGCGTTCTTCACGGAGGAGGACGTCCTCGTCATCGCCGTCTGCGTCAAGAAGGAGTTCCACACCATCGCAGTGGCCGACGCGCCGCTTGCGGACAACGAGTGGGTGAGTGCGACGGAGGCGGGGGATTCCAGTCCCGATCATACTGCTGTTCAGACGAATCAGGCCTTTTGCTTTCACAAACAGTCCGACCAGAGTTGTGTGGATTCAATATCTTGGAGTTGTTTGGCATGGGTGTTCCTGATAAACAAACGAGGCGTTGGCGTGCGCCGGAAAATTGTGTGGAACCCAGCTCTGGTGCAATTCGACTCATTGTGACGTCGGTAAACCTGCGAACACGTCGCACAGAAAGCTGCAACGTATTTGCTTCTCCCGCAGCACATGATCGACGTGGTGCACAGCAACGCGAAGCGCCTCGTGTCGTCCAGTCAGCTGACGGTCTACATCGACGGACGCGAGAGGCTGTCCGCGCAGCTCAAGTACCCGTCTGTCTCCGATGTGAGCCCCAACTTCAGCATTTCGTGCGCACGATTTCACCAAAGCTGCCAAGACAGGATTTGTCACTGCGAATGCTGTCTCAAAAAGGATTGCCTTGATTGAATTTTGTGGTCCGTTGGTTCCATCTGAGGACAACGCGACCGAGCGAAAGCCTTCTCCCAACGAGTTTTAGTCCAATCTGCAGCGTTTAGAAATCCAGATGCTTGTTGTTTCCAGCCTTTCACCCAGTGCCACATCGGGGCTGCGCACGGCAGTACGCAGGCCGGGAGCGGGGAGGCGGCGGGGTCCGCTGCGGACAGCGGACCGAGCAGCCCGGGGCCGACGAGCGGGGGCGGCGGCACGGCGGGGGCGGCCGGGAACCGCGGGTCCCGACTCTTCAACCCCCTCCGCTTTCTGACGGGTGTTGCGAAGTCAGCGACTACCTCGACACAGAGCCACCTTGTCGTATCTCTACCAGGTACGTGGTGGTGTGGTGACTTCGAGAAACTCATCAGGGGAACCAGGTCGTTCTCAGTGGAACCAAAAACTGGGGCACAAAAACACAAATTTGTCCAGGGTTCAGCCCTCTCAAATCCAGATCTGTTTGACAGCTTGCACACCAAGTGGAGTCTGCCTCGTTTCTGAAGTTGTTTCCTGCTCACTGAGGCTGCGAACTTTTGAATTGTTTCAGCTGCCAGTATGGACGGGAACTTCGGCGTGCCCGCTCCGCTGGGCGGGCTGCTCGGACCCACGTGTCTGTTTGACGACGTTCTGCAGGCCAATCACGTGCAGGCACTGTACAATGCAGGTCAGTGTGAGCGTATAGTCTTTGCAGACACACGTGCCATTGACCATGTGTGCAGGGACAGACACTCACGCCCTGCCTATATTTTACTTCACAAAGCTCAGTTACATTTACGAGTTCATCGTTTGGCTCCACTGAGCGAATGTCTCATAAATTTGTGCTGCAGGAGCGAACAAACTGACGGCGTTCAGCGCGGACGAGACAGTTGGAGACTTGGAGACCAAGATGATTTTGCACTACAACGCAAAGGTATGTCACTTGAATTCAAGCGCTGTCTTGCAACTCAAGCGGCTGCTAGTCGGTCATTTGAGTCAGCAATCATCAGATGTTTGTTGCTTTTTGGTGAACAATTGTATTTCGCGAATTTCTTAGCAAGGTACGTAAAAACACTTGCGTCTATTCGCTGGCCTCGCCGAAATGATACACAGTCAGCATCCACTTCAGGCGTGCGGGCATGCCACGTGTGTTGACCTTTCGTCCAACGAGAACCACGGGCGCTTCGTCGGCCAACAGTGCTCCACTTCTGACATCAAGGTGAAAACCACGTTCTCAAATGTGACTTTGGAATTGCGGAGTTGTGAGTTGGACTTCGCTCACTGATGCGTTCTTCGCTTCTGCTAGCACCGGAGCAACAGAGATGTCAGATTTTGTTTCCAACCGCTGATGATATTTGTTGCTGCACAGGCCTGACGCAATACCATCGTTTCAGGATGTCATCAACTGCATCGGTGGTGTGCAGGTTTTGTTTCCCTGGTTGGAGCACGTCGGTAAAGACCCGATCGTGACGGACAAGCGCATCTCGATCGCGCCGTCGAGCGGTCTGCAGGCGGAGATCTACAACAACCTGCAGGACGACTGGGTTGTGGTGCAGAGCGCCACCTACACAGGTGCGCGAAGCGTGGCAGTCTCTGGATCGAATCCTGCACTTGTTGGTGGGCCACGCTAGGCAGTGTCTTTGATCGACTCATTCATCCAATTGGTCGGCAATTTGCGTTCAGCCCGTCGCTCCGTGTGTCAAGTTGGACCTCGGTCAAAATTAGTGTTGGCGTCATCTCACCAACTGCTCTTGCAATGTCTGTCGGGATGATTGAAGTTGCCGGTATGCGGTGTCCACACCAACCGCAAAGATACGTCCAGGTGGCGCGTCAAGAGGAGGAAATTGAGTTGATGTTTTGTTCAATCAGTTTCGGTACAAGTGTGAGTTCCATGCAATTCTTAATTTCATGTGGACTTCAATGCACGTTTCAGACAACGCGCTGGAGGCGAACCAGGTGGCCGGCTTCGTGACTCTGGTGCGGAACCTGGTGCAGAGCAGCCCCGCGAACCAGGACTCGCTCGTCCGAACCAACGCCATGGGCACGCTCAGCTACCTGCTGCAAAAGGTGCGAACTTCTCTGCCGGCTGTCCCAGAGAAAGGGCGTGCTGTTGGTTGTGATGCAGTAAGATTCTGGGCAAAAGTTGGGTTGCAGCGTGGGTGTGTCATACCCATGGAACTGTTTGGTAGTCGAATGATGGACCCCAAGTCTCACTGCGAATTAAATTTTTACCCACGGACAAGTCGGATCCTGTTCGTGAACTGGTTCAGGCTGGCCATTGTGTACGCGAGTGTCAACGCGTACAAGTGTTTTTGTTCGTGAGCCAAGCAATCTTACTCACCTGCACCAGAGTACATCATCACAACAGTCAAACCGTGGCGCACAGTGCAGATTTTTGCCTCTGCTTGGTGTTGGACTTCCGGAAGCACCGGACGAGTCTCACACCGTGTCATCGCTTCAGGTGGACCGCTCCCACATCGACGTGCATCTGCTCATGGCCATTCAGCTGCTCGTCGAGGCGGTGGCCGAGATCAACAAGACGCTGCTCTACCACATCTACCAGTTCCTGCTCTTCGACTTCCGCATCTGGAGCAACAGCCTCTTCCCCGTCAGAATTGGTGCGTCCAAAAGGAACGCTGAATTTCTTTCCAGAGGAGCAGTGCTCAATGGTTCTTTCTTTCTGATGAAATGCAACCTGTTTCCTCAGTTGGCATTGACTGGAAGAGGAGTGTCCAGTCTCTGCTCATTTTCTCTGAACTGAAACTTCTCAATGGAACTTCTTGCAGGTCACATCCAGTATCTGTCCACCATCATCAAGGACGACCGGAGGCACTTCCGCAAGAAGTACGGCGTGCAGTATTTCCTCGACATCATCCGAACCTACTACAGGTGCTGTTGCGTTTTCAAAGACCTTTAGTTCAAGCTTGGTTTGGCACGTTGGCAGAACTTTGGACAAATACGTACGTACTTTTCTCTGTGTTGCAGTTCGGACTTCAGCGGGGAGGGGAAGCTTTCGGAGGAGGACGCTCGCACGATTCGCGTCGCGCTGCTCGGACTCATCAAGTACTACGTGTTCAAGTGAGTGATGCGGAGGGACCAGAGGTTGTGGCCACAAGTTGTCTGTCAATATGTCAGGGGACTTGGAACTAAAAACCAAAGTTATTTGACGGAAAGTTGTGTGTTTCAGGGAGATCACGTTTGAAGAGCTGAACCAGATTCTGAATTTCGTGGTGACTGTCAAGGACGAAAACATGGTGAGAATGACTCTTGTTCTCCGGGTCTGTCGGGTTCAGAATGTTTGCGTTTCTTTTGTTGTTTGAGAATTTTACTGCTCAATTCATAATTGAGGGAGGTGATCAAAATCGAGCAAAACCTGCGACCTCCATAACAGTCTTTGTTGTATCTGTGCGAACTCCTCCATGTGCAGATAAGCGAAGCGATCGACCTGATCATTGCGTTGATGGAGGCGCCAGGCAAGAAGGATCAAATCTACCTGCTCATGTACGAGAAGGACATGGCCGAGGTGCTGTACGTGCTGCTCACGGGACCCGACTACTCCGCTGCCTGCAAGGAGAAAGTGCTCAAGGTGAGGCTCGATCACATGAGAACAAAGCAACTGAAGAAATTGACGTGTGACGCATTGGGGAAGTTCCTGAGAAATGGAACTGACAACGGGGGTGAAAAATGCTGTGTCAACTATGCAGGGCAAATGTGCCTGTCGCAGGGTCTGAGAACGGAAGATAACCGGGACAACTGTTTGTTCGCACTTCAGCTGTTTTCGCTGCTGCTGAAGACTGACCGCGTCGGCGCGAAAAGCAAGACCCGGCTGCGGATCCAGGAGGCGGGCACCTATCAGGGGTTGGTGAACATGATGATGGGCAGCGACGTGTCGCTCAGCATGGCCAACTACATGTTGGACCTGGTGCTGCTGACGGACACCCCGGCGAGCTACAACGCGGCGCTGTCCATCGTGCAGCTGCTGCACGGCGCCGACCAGCAGATCAAACTGGAAGCCACCAGACGCGTGAGTTCAAAGTCTGATCTTGTTGAACGTTTGTTTCAACATTGTTGTGTATCAGCTTTGTCCAAGGGTTGAGAGTTGGAAACTTCAGACTCTATTCTATCCCCTGCACAAAGAAATATTGTGCACGACGATTTCATGTTTCCTATGTTGTTCGTTTCTCGCAAAAACTTTTCTCCTGGTTATTGTGCCGGCCTTCATATTGTTCGTTCATTTCAGATCTTGTCTGTGTTGGTGAGCAAGCCCAACGCCTCCAAGTACTTCGCGCAGCAGCTCGGCTGGCAGGAGGCGATCGTGCGCCTGCTCATACTGCGCCCACGGCCCATCTCAAAGCGAGGCTCCCAGATCTCGTACGACCATCCGTCCACCAATCAGGAGGCCGCCTCTGGCAACCAGGTTTGCGCATCGTGTTGCTCTCTTGTCAACAGGTGGCACAAAATTCTTTTGTTCAGGAACAGTTTTTTTCGCAAAACACGAGTTTGGGTTTGCCTCCGGTGGAGAGCATTTCCTCAAGTACTGTCACCTGACAGTGAGCGTAATCTTACGTTGTCGTCATTTTCCCACTCAGGGCGCGGCGTGTCGGCCGAGCGCGCTGGCCGGGTTGGCTCCATCGCTGTTGGATCAGTCCGCGGGAGGCGGGGCAGCCACTCCCGGAGCGCTCACACCCCAGTTCACCAAGAAACGCCTTTTCCATGACCCGACCGAATCAGATCTCGCCAGTCTGTGTGCAGGCACAGCTCCAGGTATGGCTTGCTGTTTGCTTCTGTCGATGAAGATTGCATTTGCACTCTGATCTCACACGCTGAAACACAAACCAACAAGGCAAGTCCTCGCCCCTTTCTGCTTTTGAAAGTAAGTTCACGCACACAGATCGCAGGTGTAGAAAGTAGGTGTGCAATTTGATGCGTACGACGCACATTTCAGAGGGAGGTGCGACACGCAGTGCTGCGGACGCGGACGACGCGGAGAGTCTGAGTTCCGTGTCGAGCGCCGACCCGTCGGCTGCGCCTTCAGGTGAACAGGGGACACTCGTTGTTCAGGGCGATGGGATTTGTGTACTGCGCCTTTACCAATTCAAAGGGTGCAATGTAAATTTGGTGGTGAAGTGACACAAAGATGGCAGAATTCTGGCGACAAAGGATACAAACGAAGGCACTCAACCATACGACAGAAAAGTGGTGCTCAGTGGAGTGAAGGAGTTTGGAGTGTGGCTGGTTTCTTGGGAAGGGGCAGAGTTATTCGGTGGGGAAGCATGAAGAGCACTTGTTGTCCGTTCAGGTTCCTTGGCCGACTCCGCGTCCATTTCGAGTGACCTTGACCCGGAAGCGAGATCCAGGGCTCTGGGCCAAGGGTCACTGACCGGGTTGGATCCGCCCTCGATCAGCCTGTCCAGAGCGACCTCGGAGTCAGAGTCAAGTAAGCACAAGCGCTTCAAGTACGCAGCCATTCTTGAAGAAACAGAACACCATTGACTGCTTCTGCACACATACCAAACCATAGAGCGACACCATAGCACCAGAACAAGCCAAGTTTTCCAGAGACACTATCCCCGTCGTGTATCTGCAAAGACATGTTCAGTGTGCCGCTTCCCTTTGGTTCTGCCCACGCAATCATTTGTCCAACAAAATCATTGGATATTTTGCCGGATTTTCAGTCTCGGGGGCGGCGGAAGACTCGGAGGCGTCGCTGGCGTGGCGGCGTCAAATGGGCGGGCTGCTAACGCGGCCGCGGTCAGAGACGATGGACTCGCGCGAGGAGCTGTGCCAGAACCTGCTGCTCATCCTCTTCACCGTCATGTGGAAGGGCGTCGAGGGCGCGGGCAGCGAGGCCTGGAAGGTGAGTTCACTCTGCATCTTCTCGTCTGAGTTGACTTCGTGTATTTTGTGTTGCAACTTTGATGTCTGTGGCTTGTTTTCGAGAACCAACGGGTTGAGTTTATTGGTGTGTCCAGACACCATCTGACCCTCTACTAAACCCGTGCGCGTGTTTTGTCAGGCGCGAGGCCAGGTGTTCGCCGCCATCTCGTACACAGACCAGAGTCAGGAGCTGCTCAAGTCGTCCATCGAGCTGCGCCGCCTGCTCAACGAGATGCTGCTGCAGGGAGCCATCATGGACCTCAAGGAAACGGGTCCGTTGCTGGAAATACAAAATCATTGAAAATCGTGCATTATCGCATTGTGGGCTGCAGATTCGTGGAAGTACTTCTGATTTGCTGCAGGCATCACGAACTCGGTGGTGACGGAGAACACGCTGAAACTCGTCAAGCTACAGTACAACTTTCTGTGCTGGGACCCTGCGCCTCCACACGAGAAGTACACGGAGCGGGTGAGAACAAAAAATCTCTTCAGTTCAGAATTTGCTGAGCTCAGCCTTGAGGAGGTTTTGTTCATGGAAAACGCCTGCACGTTTCAGATCATCGAGGACATCATGATGCTCATGGACCTGATGACGGTGTTCGACGTCGACACCGGGTGGAGGGAGATGGAGCAGCTCGGACTCGCCATTCTGCTCGGCTTCGCCGCTCAAAAGGTGCGAGCAAAGCTTTCGAGAAAAGAAAGTAAAAAACGAGTGGGTGGGAGTATATGGGTGTGGAAACTGCAGAACAACGAGGTTAATTGTTTCCTGTTTCTCAGGACATCGGGCTGTGCAGCATCGCGTCGGCGCGGCTTCACACGCTGCTTCAGACGAGGCCGGTGGACAAACTGCAGGAGTCGTGCTACGTGATGGGCTCCCTCAACACCATCCTGCTCGAGGCTCTGCAGGGTCGGTTGGAGAAGTTCAGCATTTGCGTATTGCTTGTGGAAATGCTTGTGAGTTTGACTCTGTCTGAAATTCAACCCAATGACTACTCTACTCGAACCTTTCAGACGAGGGAGAGCAGTACAATTTCTTGATCCCGGTGATGAAAGCGCTGATTGACAAGTGTTACGACATGCTGGCCATGGGCATGTACCTGCCGGGCCTGCCGTCCGCTCAGGCGACGCCCTCCTTCTACGACGACTTCAAGACGTACTGCCAGGGGCAGGAGTGGACCTCGTTCATGCAGAAACAGGTGGGCTCCAGGTCACATGACGTTTCAAGCAGCTTGACAGCATATGTTGAGCGGAATGGTGTTCACTGCCCGGTGAACTCATGTCGGGTGCGTCATTTGTTACGGGGGAAAGTTCGTCTCATTCTACTTTTCATTTTGTGGATTTTGTTTTTCTTTGAGCGGTGGCGAGACCGGCTTGTGGGGCTGTGTCTGGTTTGCTTATGTGTGACGCGAGCGCTCCACTCATTTTACTGCAGGTGATCCCTTCGCAGAAGCAGTACGTGGCCAATTTCTTCGACGAGCTGCGGGTGGCGATGAACACGGAGCTGGGCGAGAGCCACGAGGAGATGATGATGGACTCACATCGCAGGAACCGCGAGCACGGGGAGAGCAAACTCAGGTTCCAGGTGCGTGGGAAAAGGGTCGGTGTATGTTCATGAAAAGCGGGTTGAGATGTGCAGAGAATCAAAACGGTGAATATACCCTCTTTCAACTTTGATGCTTCGCCTTGCTCTCTGTTCACGCAACCATAATTGACAGGAACAAGTGGCGGAAGTGTACCGTCAGAAAGCGAGCAAAGAGAACAAGCGCCACCAGAACATGGTGGTGCAGATGCGGAACCAGCACTACAGCGCGCTGCGAGGGTGGCGCGCCTGGAAGAGCTTCCTCACTGGGGAGCGCGGCGCCTGGTCAAACGGGTCAGTGCTGACGCCGAGACGCACGCACGCACACACGCACACACACACACACACACACACACACACACACACACACACACACACACACACTTGTGAAAGTGCGCACATTGACTTCTTGCTTTGAACAAAAGACTCCTGCTTTGAACCAAAGACGCCTGCTGACTGATGTCGCTGATGTCTGGCTGTGGTTTGCAGAGAGGAAACGGTGCTACACTGGAAGCTGAGTCCCCAGGAGAACTTTTCGCGCATGCGCCCCAAACTCGTCATCAACTACAGTTTCGATCCACACAGCGACGCCTCCAGACTGCGAGACAACACAGGTACATCAGCGTTGTTTGTTCCAACTTGTTGTGCCGAACACAAACCTGTCTTCCCCTTCAGCATTGTTCTGTTTTCGATGGTCAGGTGAGGAAGACGGGGCACAGCAACTGCTGCCGCCCATAGAGATGGCGAAGGAGGTGAAGGTGTCGAGCGAGGACGTGGGCGACGACCGGCTCGGCGACGAGGAGTGGAACATCATCAGCGAGGCCAGGTGCGTCGGGCAGCAAATCGATAAAGATGAACTGTACGAAGAAAGACGAGACTCGGCTGGTCGAATGGATTATCCGCCGAGGGGCAAGGAGGAAGCAGAACAAAGGCTGACCAATCGCGCTGTGAAATGATGCCCAGTTGTGTCTGCATCATGTTCTTTCGTAAACATCTGATTCGTGCTCGATCAACACGCAGTTGAGTTGCTTGACTTGGATGGAAAATTCATGCGTTGCGCGTTCACCTTCGCAGCAGCGCGGAGGGCACGTCGTCGGTCGCCGGAGCGGAGAGCCGGAGGCAAGAAGAGAAGCTAGTGCTGCAGGAGGAGTGTGAACTCGTCACCATCATGGAGGTCGTCAAGGGGCGACTCGAGGTCACCACGTCCCACATCTACTTCTTTGGCAACACACCCAACAGAGAGGAGGGTGAGCACTGGAAACAAGATGAATTTAGAATCACGCACCAGTGCCTCGTGAATAAGCACGTGTGTCTGTGATGACGTTGGCAGACCTTTTTCTTGTTGTTTTTGTGTGATGCACAGCGCATGATCTGGTGTTTGTGACGCAGGCGAAGACTTCAAGTTGTCGCTGGCTCAGCTGCGCGAAATCCACTTCCGACGCTACAACCTGCGGCGCAGCGCGCTCGAGCTCTTCCTCGTCGACCAGACCAACTACTTCCTCAACTTCCAGAAGAAGGTCAGGCTGCGATTCAGTTGCGAGTCTGACGAAAAACGGATGTTTGCTGTGTCTACACGCAAATGAAATGGCCCTGCTTTTCAGTATGTTGTTGATGGGGGAAAATACTCATTGACCAGGTGCGGAACAAGGTGTACAGCAAGATTCTGAGTCTGCGCCCGCCGAGCCTGGTGTACTACGGCTCCCGCTCCCCGGCAGAGCTGCTGCGAGCCTCGGGCCTCACGCAGAAGTGGGTGCAGCGCGAAATCTCAAACTTCCAGTATCTCATGCAGCTCAACACGATCGCGGGAAGGACGTACAACGACCTCAGCCAGTACCCCGTGGTGAGTTTGCAGCACCTGGGACCTGAGAAAGTTCGCGTGTTGTTCGTGTGTGTTTGCAATCTTTCTGAATGGGTTCCAGTGATGAACAGTGACTGTAGAATTGCACGTTGTCAGGACGAATGTTGGGTTGATCACCCTGCTGGGAACAACTTGTGAGTCAGTCTCTGACATCTGCTTGCAGTTCCCGTGGGTGGTGCGAGACTACACGAGCGAGACGCTGAACCTGGAGGACCCCTCCACCTACCGAGATCTGTCCAAACCGATCGGCATTATCAATCCTGTCAACGAGGAGGAAGTCCGAGAAAAGTAGGTTTCAGCGTTGGGCTACGTTCGAATTTCTATTGCCTGGAGATAATGACTCGTGTTGTTTCTGTTGATTCCTCGAAGTTCAAAGTTTCATGCCAGGATGCGACTTGACGAGAGAATAAATTCTTCAGTGCCTCAATTCTTCAACCGTTTCTTTCGTGCTATGCTTGAATGAGCCGAGCGGTGGTCATGTTTTTTTTCCTCAGGTACGATCACTTCGAGGACCCAACAGGAACGATCGAGAAGTTCCATTACGGCACGCATTACTCAAACCCGGCGACTGTAATGCACTACTTGCTGCGGGTGGAGCCCTACACGACGCTGCACATACAGCTGCAGAGCGGCAAGTCAGTGTTCTGCGGACCTGCAGTGCAGACGTGTTTGTCCCGTGTGACCAACTTTGCTGTGAACCACCGCTTCAACCTTTGAGGCAGAAAGCGGATACAAAACAGGAGACAGGAGTGTATTATCAGCATCGTCACACTGCTAGAGCGAAAAACCAAATGTTTGTCCGAAATCATTTTCAGGTTTGATGTGGCGGACCGGCAGTTCTACTCGATCGCCAACACGTGGCAGGGTCTGCTCGACAACCCGAACGACGTCAAGGAACTCATACCCGAGTTCTTCTATCTGCCCGAGTTCCTCGAAAACTCCAACGGTAAGACATTGTCAGACAATATCCGTCCTGTAGCTTCGTCGTCGACGATGTCTTTTGGCCCTTGAATTTGGATTTGGTGGCAGCGACAGAAATGTCCTCGTTGAACCCGAAAACTGTGGATGTTTGGTGCAATGCTCTGTGTGTTGTGGCAGGATTTGACTTGGGCAAGATGCAAGTGACGGGGGAGCCGTGTCACAACGTGGTGCTGCCTGCCTGGGCCAAGACTCCCGAGGACTTCATCCACAAGCACCGCTTGGCGTTGGTGTGTTGCATTTCTCAAATTTTCGTTCAACACTTCTGGCAGTTTGGTCCCTTTTGTAGTGACGTTTGTTGCTGCGGAGAACGTCCTCAGAACGCTATCACTGTTTGAATATTCTCAGGTCCCTCATGCTTGTGTGTTTGCAGGAGTCTGAATACGTGTCTGCGCACCTGCACGAGTGGATCGACCTCATTTTCGGCTATAAGCAGAAGGGCCCCGCGGCTCGAGACGCCATGAACGTCTTCTACTACTGCAGCTACGAAGGTAGGAGCCGTGCCTTTCAGGGACGCTCTTGTTGAGGGAGGGTGTGTTCTCAATTTGTCACCGTTTGTCATGTTTGATCGGTTCCTTCCGGCGCAGGCGCGGTCGACCTCGACGCCGTCACGGACCCTGTGCAGCGGAAGGCGCTCGAGGGGATGATCAACAACTTCGGACAGACGCCCTGCCAGCTGCTCAAGGTGTGTGTTACTGCCCTGTTGTCCGTCGCTTTCTCTGCACGAAAGAAAGTATTGCCAAGGCTCTTTCCTGGACCATTCTTTTCTTCTGTGTTGGACTGGGAAGGGAACAAAGAGCAACCAAAGGCAGGTTGGTCAGACATCATAGATTGATTGAAAGACGTGTTACCTTTGTGGTGGTGTTTTCACGCGGCGCTGTCAACTCGGGACGTCTTCACTTGCCTGCTAAATTTGCTGATCTGATTGACTGACGCACAGGAGGCGCACCCGCGGCGCATGACGTTCGACGAGGCGACTGCACGTGGTTTGCGGATCGACCGTTGCGTGTCGGTGCTCTGGTTCCTTGACCAGCTCAAAGCGTTCTTCGTTCCTGCCGAGTCGTCGCCGCTGGTGTACGTGAGCGTTCCGCGCAACCAGGCGAGGAGCTTCATCCAGCACGGCATGCCCGACACCATGGTGCGTACAGAACCAAACTATCAAGTTACGAATTTGTGAAGAACCCGCAGGTCCACCTGGGCAAGTGATCGACTCGTGTGGATGCAAGGTACAGTTTCTGCAGGACTGTATTCTGACAGTCAGTCTGATTCGGAGGTTATTTTCCAGATTGGGATCTCAGAGACGGGCATCATCGGGACTCACGGCTGGCTGCCGTACGACAAGTCCATCTCCAACTATTTCACTTTCGAGAAGGACCCGTCCCTGAACAGCAACAAGTAGGTCGCGTTTCTTTTTGCTGTTGTGCTCCCCAGACAGTGGTGTTTTTGTTGTGCTGGTCATGGCTGGGATTGGCCTCTCCACCAACGGTAAACTTGTTACCTCGCGGTGTTCGCCTTTTCGTGGCCAAAGTCGAAAACAGTTGTCCATGTGCTGTTCTTTTTTCTGTCATTTGCGACAGGCACGCTCTCTTCAAGCTTTGCTTCTTACTAAACAACAGTGTAGAGGATGGCGTGGCTTTTTGTATTTGGCAACATTGCTTGGTTCTTTTGAAATTTTTCTCGGCCATCACCATCGTTGCCTGTTGGCTGAACTTTATCACTTGGGTTCCTATGTGATGCTGTGTTGTTGGTCGCTGTAGAGACGATGTGGTATCAGTTGGACAGCTTCTCTCAAGTGCCATTCTCACTCCCAGGTAACAAACACACTGTCTTCCTGTTTTTCTTTGTTGTTTCCTGTTTCCAATGCACGCGCGTTCAGCTTTGCTTCTTTTCAACCTGCAAAACATATCTCCGGTCCTCCCCAGCTAGATATTTTGCCCGCGTTTGAGTTGAAACCAAACAAGTAACGTTAACATTTCTCACACTCCGCCTTCTCTGCGAATCTGGACTATGTTTGCGCTCAGTTATTTTTCCACTTGCGCGTTGTGTGCGTCGTCTTCAAATGCAACTCCCACCCTCAGGACGAAGAAGCGAGTGAGCGGCGCTTTCCAGCCGGGGCTTCGCCTCTCGCCGTCCATGTTCTGCGTGACGCACGACGCCAAGCTGATCCTCAGTGCTGGCCACAGTGACAACAGTCTCCACGTGTACAGCGTGGCCAAGAACAAGACTACCCAGTACATCAGTGGGCACACAGGTCAGTTGCACAGCGAGCTTGCGATGTGGCGGAACCCTTGGTCCAACATGCACGTTGGTCTTTGCAGGCAAAAATATTTCAGCGGTAATTTGTTGACAGAGAGTGCCGTCACAGTGCCTCAGAATGAGGTTTTGTCGCTCATAATATCAGTGTGACGTCTCATTGGCCGTTGCAGACGTGGTAACGTGCGTGTCGCTGGACTACTGCGGGAGCCACCTGGTGACGGGGTCGCGAGACACGACGTGTATGGTCTGGGAAGTGACGTATCAGGTAAATGACGTGTTTTGTCAACATTTACAATGTCCTGTCTTCTGTCCCTTCATTCTGTCAGCAGGGAGAGTCTTTTGCAAGTTTGTCGCGTGACTGTTGTGTGCACGACCGTGCGCATCAGAGTTTTGCCTCGCACAGCAGAAGTCGCTTCCGGTTTCAGTCTGCGTACGCAGTGGGTGTGAACCCGAAGCCGCTGCAGATCCTGTACGGCCACGACGACAAGGTGACGAGCGTCGCCATCTCCGTCGAGCTCGACCTGCTCGTCTCCGGATCAAAGGTGCGGTGATTCTGTTGACAGATGAAACGAGCAGGTCCTGTCTTGAACATGCTCAACAGCGCAGAGGGTCAAGCGCCTCGGGGCCTTCTATTGCAAGACGAATAGATTGTAACTGAAGACCACCCGATCCACGCCAGACAGAGAAGACACGCTTGATTCTCGCTCGCCTTTTCCCCTTGCGCTGGTCTTGAGACATTCGGCCCCACTCAAACAGAAAGGTTGTGGTTGTGTTGCTTCTCACTCGCTGGCGTCTCCTCTCAGGACGGGACGGTGCTGATCCACACAATGCGGCGCGGTCACTACGTGCGGACGCTGCGGCCGCCGCGCTCCGGCGTCGCCGACCTGGTGGTGAACCAGCTGGCGCTGAGCGACGTGGGGCACGTCGTCCTCTACTGCACACAGCACACGCCAGGAAAATCAGCCAAGGACGTGAGTGGTCAAAACTGAGCGTGAACGTTCTGAAAGCGAACCGACGTGAAGAACTCTGATACACAACATGGGAAACTTGAGAGGTCTGCTGACCATTCATCGAAGATCTGAGGGTTGGCAGTTTTCCATGCCTGTGACAGTGGTGACCCTGTGTGGTGCGTCCTCAGATCCTCCATCACGTCATCAGAGTGGGTTGAAACTGGTCAACCTGGGGTCATCTGAGCGATTCGTTTTGTTGCAGGATCAGATGTCGCTGCACGTGTATTCGATAAACGGGAAGCACCTGGTGAGTCAGACCGTGCACTCTCACATCAACCACCTGGTCGTCGCCGAGGGTTTTCTCATCACGGGCAACCGCGCCGGCGTGCTGGGCGTGAAGCAGCTCACAGAGTACGTGACCACACCTCGGGTGCTGTTTGTAGTGTGAGACGGGAGGGGGCGGGAGAGAACTGGTGTTGTCATTTCAGGTGCTTTTCGGGTACAAGACAGGTTCTGAGTACGCTCAGTCTCGTCCTTGTCCACGTCGTCTCAAACGAGTGACTGCAGATTTCCTCTTCAAGATCATTCATTGCGCAAGGGAATTGTGACGTCAAGTCTACTTTTCCTTTTGGTCAGTTTGAAGACGCGGGCGACGCTGTCGCTGCACGTCGAGGTGCAGTGCGTCTCCATCACGGCCAACAACTCTCACCTGCTCGCTGGATTGAAGGATGGCAAACTTATTATCGTGGGCATCAAGCGGCCGTCACAGGTCAAGTAAAGGATACCGTCAAGGGTCGCGGTCCAGGTGAGGTCACGTGATACGCTTGTTGTTAGGACCAGGGCTTCGCCAGTTTTGGCAGCAGAAGCCTCTTGCCAAAGAAGTCTTTGTGTCAATTACCACTGTTAATTTAAATCACACCCTCCAACAGTCAGTTGTTTTCGCTTGACAAGCAATGAACGGCTACAGATGGACTATAGAATTCGGTGACACACGACGTGCAAAACTACCGTTTCGGTCGGTGGCTTTATGTGGTTTGAACTCATGGACGTGAACAGGACAGAGGCAGGCCAATTGGTGCTTGTTTACGTTGGCAGAGTCAATGCAGTTCAGAGAAAAAGCCGTGTTTATCGAAAGTGGCACTTTAGAGGGACAGTCACGGCTGGACCGGTGGCTCTGTTAGGATTTTCGAGGAAATTTCGCCGTTTCGCGGCCTGAATTTTCAAGTCGGCAATGTGTAAAGATATTATGGCCTTGGGAGTCGAAACGCAAGTGCATGAAATGTGAAAGAGGTGCAATAATTGACCTTTTGGTGTTTTTGTTGTCTGTTGTATGTTGTGTGCAATATTGGACGTTTCACAAACGAAATTTGAAAGGTGTCCTTTCTTGTTTTGGGACTTGGTTGCTGCCCTGTGCTCCATTTCAATCGGATCGCTGTTCAAATTTACACCCAGGAAACTCAAACTTACCAGGTTACATTCATCACACGCACGCACGCACGCAAGCACACACACACGCACACACACGCACGCACACACACACACACACACACACACACACACACACACACACACTTCAAGATCTGCAAATGTTATCAATCAGAGCGGGCATTCTTTCTTGTTGGGTGGAGGCTGTGATTTGTGCTGAATTTTTTACGACAGACGACGCTCTATGTCTTTTGTTTCGTTTGTTGGACAGGCGGAAAGTACAACCGCTCACGCGCGAAGAGTGTATTCCACAAAATTTGCTTTTCGGGTTGTGATATTATTCTTCGGGAAAAGGTTTCTCCCCGTCAGGTTGTTTTCGATGTCTGGTTGCGTTGGGGGGCTGTAGGTACGAGTTATACGTACCACTTGAACTATGAACACAAATGGCAGGTTGTGTGTGCCGGATGTGATGCAGACCTGAGTGTGCGAATTCCTGTGGCCGGTTGTATGGCCTGTGTTTCTTCGCCAAGCTTGTCTTGGATTCTTGTTCAGGATCTTCTCACAAAACAAAAACTCGCCATATGTCAGATTGAGACATCGAACTTTTCTTTCGTAAAGTCAATTTTTGGAGCTAAACTTTCTGCAATTTTCTCGGATTGTCATTGGCATATCGAAGTGTACTTATCAATCGTGTCTGTCCAGCCAATGAGGCCATTACGCTCAGTGTGATTTCTTCAAAATGTTTGTGATGTAGGAGTGGTCATGTCTGCCGTGCAGATAACTGCGGCCTGTGCATCAGAATCCGGAAACCGGTCTGTCCAGGGCAATGTGTTTCGAATCTGTGTTGTCCTTCTGCCCAAGCACAGCGAAAGTGGTCATCACGGTGTCTGAAAAGAAACATAAAATAGCAAGTCTGTGGTGGGTAGATCTTTGTCGGATGGACTTTCGCTGGAAAAGTTGTGTTGTACAAATGGTGACTAACGTTACGTCCACTGAAATCTGATGCAGTGCCAACTTGTCCAGCCAGTGCTTTCGCTGCAAACTTGAATTCTGCTTCAATTCCAATTCACCGAGAGAAAAAAAAATACATTTCACAGAATATTCCAGTGTTTGCAGGGTTTCGTGTGTGGTTGCTTGTAAAGAGACTGACTGAAATTTTGTCGTAGAATATGCCACTTGCGATGTGTTGATCGAATGTTCCAAAATTGAAAACTCAGCGGCAATGTGTTTCGGCCTTGTGCTCCGAGTTTCCGAACTCCGTATCGAACACTTGAAAGAAATGTGATACATTAGACGTCTGTTTGCCTTTTGGGTTTTGTGGGAAGAATGTCGGACTTTGTCCATGACACAGAAAAGCCACATCATCACACACCCAGACAGGTCAATTTTTTTGTTGTCAGGGCCCTGAAAAACACGCCCTTCCGTTTGTGAGGGAAGCTGACAACGAGACACGTTTCAGTGGTGGGGAAATGAATTCCACAGCTTTCCTCACCTTGTCGAAAGGGAAGTGGTGTCGTTCGCAAAAAAAAAAAAAAAAAAAATTATTGTGGCTTCTTTTGCCTGCATGTCAGCCTCTCTGCAGGAAAGTTGGGATTTAGTGATGCAGAAATCGGAACAGCGGAACCAGTCGTTGAAGCAATGCCTTGGGTGCCTTGATGCTAGTCTTCAAGAAAACGTGAGATGTTTGGTTTGGGAACAAACTATGGCATCTTTGGTTGGGTGGACACAGACCGAAACGTCAGTGTTCGACCACAATGAACCACCGTTTGTTTTGGGGTTTTTTTTGTGGCAAACACTGATCGAAAAGTCGGGATTGCAAGTGTGTGATCTGTGACAACAGATTGTGCAGCGCGACTTTTTCTGGTTTGGTTCACATCTTTGTCGGTGAAGCAGTGAAAATTCGGTGTCTGGTCTGGGGTGATTTTTCTCTTGTGTGTCAGTGCAAGTTCTGCAGTGAAATGGCGCATAAGGATGACTTTTGTCGTGTACTGGTTATTCTGTGTATTCAACATCGATGCGAAATAAAACTTGTGAACAAAATTTGTGCAAAGGTTCTGTTGGTTTTCTTGTCAATTACGTCATTGCCCCGGAAAAGGTCACCCATCGTTTCGAAACCGGAGAAGCTGTGTGGCGGGTAGCACCGCTGGTGACTCAGCAATGCGAGCTAAACTGGCCTGCAAGTGAGTCAGGTTAGTGTTGTTATTTTTGAATGCAAGATGTGTGTCCTCTGCCAGATCCTGGAGCTGGCTTGGTGTTGAAGCGCCTCCCCCCTCAAGCTGAGCTTCCGAGGGTCGATTGGTGCTTGGCCCCCCAGCCCAATCGCGGTTCCGCAGGTTTATAGCTGGACCGGGCAGTCTCGGCACGATGAATTTTTGCCGTCATTTCTCTCTCATGTGGAATTTCAGACAACAAACAGGCTCTTTCTCTTCTTTTTGGCTTGACTTAACTTCTTGGTACTAA
>JAAUXT010054950.1_pt1 | contig 25742 bp, 26 predicted proteins | sample 7278171 | NCBI WGS metagenome assembly JAAUXT01 (sample SAMN14350112, study PRJNA611818) | marine sediment metagenome | isolation source: surface marine sediment (1.8m) | place: French Polynesia: Moorea | collected 2018-08
AGTTAGCATTGTTGGCATGTCTGTTGGCATCATTCAAGGTTTGGTCAAAATCCACGGAGAAATCACGACTCCATCGGCGAAACAACGGGAAGATAAAAAACATGCCTCGTATGTTGACGTACCAGCAAAATTTTCGAGCCGATTTTGCTTGCGAGCGGTTGTGGGCAGCCTTCTGACAGCAAAGCCTTGAATAAGGATTTCGAAGCCAATGCCAGATTCTATCAGGCCTTTTTTGTGGCTCAAGCTTGAAACAGACACAGGTCCCTGCATTACGAAGACTTCGCTTGACATGAACGCGTCATTGAATTGAAAGGGGCCTTCACTTGAACTTTTATGTCTCATTCATTTTTGCTTCCTGCAGGTGACTTCATCCTGCATGACAGTCTTGTCTGCAATTTAATCCTGATGTCTGAGGACCCGCGGACTGGGAGGCTGAGCCTGGCTGGAGGCAGCCCGAGCCCACCCGGGGAGCGCGACTCAGGGAAGCGACAATGGCTCGTCACGACACATTGTTCCGGCCGCGGTCAGCGCTCGGGCCCCGAGGCCGCCGCAGCCTTCGCCGCAGAGTCGGGGGAGAGCGCGGCCGCTGCGCGTACCCCGCGTTTCATCCACTGGACAATTTTCCAACGCTCTCCACATAATGCCGCCTCAAAATCTTTTGTCCTTTCTCTTGATATTGTTGCGCAAAGAAAATTTAAAATTGGAAAGCAATTTTGTGTGGACTGCAACTACTCATGAAAGAAGTGTGCCGAACTGACAACACTCTCTGCTTTCGATTCTCAGAGTGGACCTGGCCTTGAGTCTGGGAGAAGAAACTCTCACATTACTGCAGTCGGCGACGTGCCTTAACATCCTCAGCAGAACATCTCAATTAGGAGTTGCTCCGGTAACCATGGCGACACGCTTGTTAAGAGAGTTACTTATCCGGCGATCCGCTTTCTTCGAGCCACGTCCACTGTCCACGTCGCCAGCGGCTATTCCCGCTTAGGTCACAGTGCGACACAGCTTTTCGCCCACATGATGCGATTTGGACAAAATGTGAGCCATTCGAAAAGTGAGCGTGGGCACCAAATCCTCTTTGGTATGACACAACAACAATTCGATGAAAAATCTTTCAAAAACATCCTCCAAAACAGGATCAGGTCATTGAAGGATTTTGGGTGACGAGAAAGCTTTTGTTGTCTTGCAGGTGAAGGCAGTTCTTGAAAGGTTGAAGAATGAAGCATCAAGCTTCTTTTGTTTTTGTTACATTTTCATCTCGTGAATCCAATGCAGCATCCATCGTCACTAAAAACGACAGCTTGTTGTTCGAGGGTGGTCGGAACTCTCCCTGTTGTTTTTCACACATTTTACAATGCTTTTCTCCCGCGCACAGTGTTCAGTTGAACAAAACCCTCACCCACTCCTCACCAGCTGACCTCCTTCACGAGTCCTCTCCCGTGGAGAACTTTTCAATGTGCCCTCTCCAAATGCTTGGAATAATTACTCAATGATTCAGCCATTGAACAAGACAGACACATGGACAAGCCTTTCAACTGCTCTCACCCCACACAAAAAGATAAAATCTATTTCAATTTGGCCGCACTCTGAAGCACGCAGATTTACACAAAGGCAATGGCGAGCAATTTGTCAATCATGCTGATAATTAACTCTGCTTCTGTAAATGTTGTCCTTCTTCAGACAGGTGTCTCCTCCATGATTGAAGCAGGGGAAATGCTTGCGTGCAGATAACTATCAAATGTCCAACTTTCGTCGAGAATCTCACAAGAACGAGGCCAGTTTTCTGTTGTTTCGTGTGTTTCGTGAAGTTGTGATCTCAGTCGCTGGACCAGCAGAGAACTCAGGAGGAGCAACACAAATCTTCATTTGCACGGATTTGACATGACATAGCCACGAAACGAATCACTGGGGAGATGGGAAATCTGTGTCTCCATCCTTTGCTTCGTTTTGCTTCTTTTGCTTCAATTTCTGTTTCTTTTACTGTCACAAGGTCAAAGCGCTATCCACGACCACGTAGTTAGTTTCCCACGGAGCATGACACCGGGGCGGTTCTCGAGGCTCGTCAGGTCCCAGGGTCCGGCGCTGATCACTGAGCTGACCTCCCGCCGCACCTGAGTGACGGGACCCCACCGCGATCCCCGCACAATCGACCAGCATGAAATCGCCAAGAAAATCTCCGTCCAGACAACTTCACTCAAAACGTCAATTCCTCCGATTAACTTGAGTGTCATTATTCGAATTCGTCATTTTCAATCAATCGCATTGACAACAAGTACTTCAAGTCGCTTCTTTGTCAGACAAAAATTCAAAGGGTCAAATTTATAAATTGGAAAATTACAGTTCTGAAAGACTCAAAGCCTTGCTTCGCGAATGACAACTAATAACTGAAGTTCACAGAAAGCAATGCTTTCAGATTTGTCCCAAATAACGGCTAATTTCTTTTCAGGCCCGAACACAAAACTTCCAACAATTTCCTTTCGTGCAACATCACATCAAAATAATCTCTTTCAAGCTTGAAACTTTTCAAAAATCGCCGCCCTGCTTCGACTCCTTGAAATCGGGTGAAAGTCAAATGTACATCGGCACATGTTTTCATGGGTGGAAGTTTGGAAACAATTCGTATTTATTCCTGCCCGGAGGGAAGGATTATACAACTCCTCCAGCTTGATCTGCAAATGTAGCGATTTGCGGGCAAAACTCCGACACGTAAACAGGCGCCCAGTACTGGGCCAGAATGTACACATCCGAACTCAGGGGGCTCAGACTGTTTGGAAACTAGAGACTGCAGAAAAAGCAGAGATTAGGAAACATGGCAAAGGTGCATTCGCTTTGACAGGTTCAATGCGTTCAGTAAAGTCTCGCAGTCTTTTCTTTGGATATCTCGGAGAAAAGAACAGGAGGAATTTTTCAAAAACAAATTTTCCACAAGAGACCAAAGTTCTTGGCATGAGGGATGACATAGTCGCTATTTCTGGACTGAATTTCTATCTCCAGCTTTTTCGTACATTGTTTCACACCCGCATGCTTTTTCACACCAATTCACCGTGCTCACCAACACAACGACGGTTTGGCGACAACAGACAACACTATCCTCGCACACAACAGACAAGAAAGGCATCAGGTTCTGGTTCGCAGCTCAAAGAACAGATTCTATCTCGCACGTGCACTGGGGCTGCAGCGTTGTTGCGCTGCGCACGCGACCTGCCTCTGTGAGGACTTCCGTCCGAGGCAGATGTTCTTCCACAACTGACTGCGATGATTGACACGAACTCCCACCAAGTGTTATCGCACCAGAGCCGGATCCACAGAGAGACAGAACATCGTCGTTTCGTTCTGTTTCCTCTGGCTTCGGCAGGAGCAACAACTGAATGCACAGCTCTGTGCGTGATCGTTTGTGGAGAATCAGTACCAAGTGTTCAGTCTCTATAAGTGTGAAACCGGTATGTAAAGTCCGTTAATAATCACGCGCAACCTTGAGTCTCTTCGCAAATGTCCGGCTGTCACACTCATGTGACAGTCAACCGAGTCAGGTGCGGCGGTCCGATAACCAACGCAGACTTTTTGTGCCATGCTGTTAGGTCCACCAGAGGAGATTGCACTCTGCGCCTTGAGTACTCACTACACGCTTGCTGCTGCTTCCTTCCATCCGGGCATTTACACTTCACTACCGCTTGATGCATACGAGGCTCGTACACTATGATGCGGGTCTGGTACTCACACAGAGACCTCCGGAGCATGAAGACAAAATCTTTTTAGGGCTTGAAATGCAACCTTTAGTGAATGCAAAAATGCAACAACAACATGTTTTCAACAAACAGAGTCAGTATGAGTGAACACTTTAACCACGCCCTCCGGCTGTACTCTGCTAATTGTCTCATGACTTTTTGGGTTATCACAGAAGAACAAAACTTTGCAGGATCATTGTCCAGAGTCTGTCCAAGGTCTGTCCAGGAAATCAAGAAGTTTGGCCAAGTCATTCATGCTCAAAATATGATCCACGCACATCAACACACTTCTGGAGGCGAGGGACAAGTCTGTCCATGGCTGCAGCAAATTCAGCTTGGTCGATCCCTTGAATTGCGCGCTCCACTGCAGTTTTCAACTCATTCAGCGTGCGGTGACGCACTCCCTTGACAATTTTCTTCACTCTGGTGAAGAACCAGTAATCACATGGATTCAAGTCTGGTGAGTATCCGGGGTGGGGCAAGGTTTTAATGGAATTATATCTCAGGAATCGCTGGGTGGAGTCGGCATTGTGGGCTGGTGCTCCATCCTGTAGCAGCACCCATGGAAGAGTCTCATTCCACAGGAGTGGGCAACGCCTCCTGAGAGCTTCTCTGAATCTTGTCAGGATGCCCTGGTAGATGATCCTGTTGATGCCACGCCCAGCTGGGACAAACTCGTGATAGATGACTCCATCCCTGTCCAGGAAAACAACCAGCATGGACTTGGGAATGGAGATCTCTCTGCGCACAATGTCAGGCCTGGATTGTCCAGCATTGATCCACTGCCGAGAAGCCTCCTTTGATTCCGGATCCCATGTGTGGAACCAGCTCTCATCCTGGGCAACAACTCTCTGCACACCTCTCTGGTGTCTTGTGGATCTCATCATTGCCAATGACTGCCTGGCCAAATTCATTCTGCGGAGCTTTTGAGCGGCAGTGAGCAGATGCGGCACCCATTTGGCTGGAGGTTTGCGCATTTTCAGATCTTTGGCGATGATTTTGTGGGTGGTTCCCACGGACAGGCCAACTTTTGCAGCAACTTGGCGCACAGTGGATCGCCTTTCCACATTCAGAGCTTGTTGCACTGCTCCTGTGAACTGATGTCTGACTGTCTTTCGACCAGTTTTTGGGTGATCTGCAACATTGTCCCCCTCACTCTGGAACCGGCTCACCCACCTTTGAACGGAACTCTTGCTGAGTGCAGCACGCCCATGGACAGCTTGCAGTCTCTCCAAAATTTGCTTCTGGCTCTTGCCTTCCTTCCACATGAATCTCACTTCAATCCTCTGGTCTTGCTTTGCTCGAGGAGGCATCTCCCAAAATGGTCAAATTTGCTCAGCACAATGCAAAACAGCAATTCGCGGAATGATGTGACAATCTCGATCTTCAGCACACAATTACTCCATGACCCATTGATCAAATCAATCGGCATGAGCACAGCAAATGGGTCATTGACCCATCTGTACAACCTTGTGATGGCAAGTTTCAGTCTTCAAAAGAATCGACGTGTGAGTACCAGACCCGCATCATAGTGTACGAGCCTCGTATTCATTGCTGAGCTATTATTGTAGTAGGCTAGTCTTTTTCTGCCGCATACATTCCATACACGCTTTCGCAAAGCTGATTGATTGTGACCTGACAATACAACTCCCAAGTAGTACAATATATCACATTCAATGCTTTCAAGGTTTGTTGTCAGCAGAACAGACTTTCATTCATACGCTGTTCAGCTAAAGTACAACCACTGCCATCCTTGCAGTCCTAGCACAAGCGCATTGACTGTTTTATCCCGTTGGTCAGCTGCTTTGAAGGGGAAAAAAGAAAATTTGCTTCTGCAACTGCAACGGAACACAAGGCAGTCTTCTGACAGATAAGAAGACACTCAAAAGCACCCCACAGACCTTCACTCCCGTCTCATTGTGCTGATTTTAATCAGGACCCCGAGACACCCCTCTGAACAGAGAGAACACACGGGAGGTAGAGGACTCTTCTGCTCGAACACAAAGGCGGGAGAGGGAAGCATGCCAAATGTAGTGACAGACTGTCCCAGTATTGTTTCAAGTGCCCTAAACCTGTGGCATTTCCAATGTGCTTCACATCACACCAAGTGAAAAGGACCCTTCTAAACTGAAAGTAAGCCTTTGGAAACGTTTCAAGTCCTTTGTCATTAAAATCGGTGAAGGTGTTAAACCGTGTACTTTTCTGTGGGGATCTTCTTCTGGTGAAACGCTTTGTTCCTTGTGTTGAAATCAAGTCGGAGAAAGTTGAGCGAAATATGACTTTCCCTGATCTGTTGGAGGTGAGCGTAATTTGTCTGAAAAATTCTGCCCTCAACACAGGTTGTGTCTGTCTGAGATCAAAATAACTTTGTGGATTCAACCAAGCTCAAACGTGCTTGTTCGCGTTCAGACAGCAATTTGCTCGCATCCAGATCACAACTTTCAGGTTTTCCTGGAGACTCACTTTGCGTCCCTGTGACAATGTCATTATGCGCTGGCTCACAACCAAATTGGGCGTTGTTCATTTGAGTGTGAAACATCCTGGCTCGAGATTCATCTGCACTGTCAAGGTGAAACAAACTGTTGTTTTCGTGCAGGAGTCCAGTTTGCATAAGACGAACCAAAAGCAATCGCCAATGACAGTTTCAAGGTGTTGAAACTCAAAATGTCCACACACGAGTGTTCTTGTTGTCTGAACAGAGCTTCACCTGATCTCTGCAGATTTTTCCGTGTGACGAGATGTGAGTGAACCAAATGAAGCAAGTTGGGTCCTTCGAATGAAATTTTCACAGTGCGAAAAGAGGTTTGCTTGAGGCCATGCCGCAGTGAATCCAGTTGCCGCTAATAAGTGATCATCTTTCTGTCATTAGCATGGCAGCGCTCAGCGCAGGAACAGGGACACAGAGCCTGAGAATGCAGGAGACAAAACGAACCTTGTCAGAACGCACACTCTTGACATTCCGAGCAAAAGTGGCCTTCTAGAATTTCGTTCTGAGGAAGCGCAAGCACGGTAGCTTGACAGATCTCACGGCAGAGTGACACTGTTCAGTGGATGACATTTCTGTCCGTCCATGCCTGGTCAGTCTCTTGTCTCTTTGGAATTGTCTGAAGCCGGAAACGTTGACCAGCATTGACACCCTCTGGCTCATCGCACACTGCAAAACTTCTTTTCCTCCAAAAATTCCAACAGCGTACCTGTCAGCAGTACTCACAAGTCGGAAATGCATGGGCTGGAGCCGTTGCAAGAGATGAAGTGACAAGATAATGCATTCGTGTGCGTGAAACGACAATAGCTGCTTGTCTGTGTTGCCACATGCTTACCCAGGAACATAAGGGAAGGTTGCTTTCAAGAATAGAATTGAATGTTAAGTTTTGTTCCGCAGTACACGAGATGACAAAGTTGCACAATGTCTCCGACTTCCTGCAGGAAGCGCGTCAAACTTGTCATTTTCCGCACAATACAAAACGGCCAATATTCCATCAGAATACATCGGAAAACGTACGTTGGTCCCTGTAACTTTATGCAAAGTGAACAAAGCGGAGTGGCATGAGTAACACCCCATCCCACCCCCGGAGAAACGCAACCCAATTTGGGCCTCATTCCATTTCGGGGGCAAAATCGGACTCCAAGTCGCACTTGAATGCGCAATAAGCATTAATTGCATCAGAGATGTCGTTTGCATAATTGCAAGGTTATGGAGATGTTGGACAGAACCCCCGCCAGCACTCGCTCCAGGCCATGTGCCTCCGATGAATAAGATTGCCACTGACTCCGGGTGTCATTTTGATCACGCGTTCGGATTTCAACCCTGAGAAAGTTCACTTGGGCAAAAAAATCCACATGAAACAAACGACCAGGGGCCAAAGTCGATGGTGCATTCAGCATTTGGAATCAATTCTGAATCCTGCGCAAAATGAGAACCTCAAGCACAATTTCATTTCATTCAACTTCAACCAAGGTAGATTGCGACCCTGCGAGCATTTTCCTGTTCTTTCTGGCACAAAGCACGAAAACAACAGAATCCTGGAGTCGAAATGAAGAAAGCTGAAGATCCAAATTTTGGAATGTGAAAACGTAATGTTCAGTGGAATGCCTCGCACACTTGAGTGTATCTGCGTGTGTACGGGGGAGGGATCGGGGTGTCGGGTGGTGTAAACACTGCGCTGTTTCCAGTTAGTCTCGAGCACCTGGGCGGAGCTCAACACCCAAGCTTACGTTACACTCTCAAGCACACGCCGCTCTGAATACTCGCTATTTTCGTGCACTGAAATGAAAATTGGAATCAGGGAAAGTGGTCAGAAATGACAATAATTCGTCTGGGTCAGAACGAAAATGTCTTCGCCACACGTGAACGATGTGAACTTCAACGAATGACGCATCGCAGGATAGGAGAAAATCCGGATTCTGGACTCCCGGGCGCCTTTGATCCCGTTTCCCTCAGTCCTCTCCCCAGGCCTCGAGCCTTCCGGTTCTCCAGCTGTTGTGGAATTGTGTCAAACAGGGTTACAAAAGTTCCAACTCTCACATTCGGTAGTCCCTCTTGTGGGGTTCGAGTTTTCTCGTTCTCCAAACACGTTGTTCTGTCTTTTCGGACCACAACCCTTCCCAGGGCAAAAGTTGACGAAACGCTTCTCCAGGGTTGACGTGCCACGGCAATTTTGAATTTGGAGAACACAAAATTGTTTGGAACAAAACCTTTCGAACAGCACCAAAAATAGAAGAACAAAAAATGTGAGTCTTCCTGTCGGTCGTGTGGGCTCAAACAAAGAACAGGATGCTTCAATTTGACGTGCAAAATGTTGACAAAGGATTTCAGACACACAAAGTGAGATCAGCGTTTATCCAACGATGACCCAAATTTCAAAATGACAAAGAAACTGCAAATGAGCAAAGAGTGACAGTTCTAAGATTGCTTGAAATCTCAACGGTTCCTCCTGAGATACTTTTTGAAAAGAAACAATTTGGCGGAAGCCCTCGTCCGTTTGAGTACTTGTGGACCACTCGTGAGTGGCAGCGGACTGTGTATAATGAGTATGACCCGAGTACTTGACTTCTTTAGACGCCACTCGGCCTTGTTTAACTCCATTCTAATCCGGACTCAGGTGGGGTGCTTGGCGCATTTTTGGCCCCTCGCAAGAATTTGGGAGAAGGATTCAAACAGCAAAGGGTGGAAAAATAACTTTGACAACTTGAAACATTCCACACAGGGAGGGAGACAAGCATTGACAAGGGTGCCTGAAAACAAGAGTTGAAGGCGTTCGGTAATGACTTTGTTTTGCAGGAAGGGGAGGCAAATGGGGAGTGAGTGTTTTTCAGTCACAATCAGCGAGAGTAACAAGAAGAAATGGTCCAGCAGCTTGGCGTGGCGTGGACAAGTGTCACTGACTCGGGTTTGTTTTCTGACTGGCCTGAGCTGGAAATCATGCTGGGAAAAGTGACTGTCCAGCTTGTGGAAGTCAGGAGGTGAGCAGACGGTTGGGTCAGTAATCAGGGGACAAACAAGCAAATGGTCAGTGTCTGGTCCAGTTCGGTGGTCCACGACCTGGTCACGCGGCGGGAGACACTCCCTCCCAGTTCGATCCTCAAAGCAGCTCTGCAAGTAAATCTTGATGTAAATCTTGATATGTGTCTCGCTTGGACAAACTTTGATCAACTCGAACCGTTTCTGTCCTGAGGACACTGGCAATCTGTCCTCAACTGTGTGGAAGGAGCACAGTCCAAAACACACGCCGACCAACAATTTCGCACCACTGCACAAAAACACAACCTCACTTTGTCTGGATCATCCTCGGAACACTGACCATGTCATGTGTCACCGGCTCTGATTGACAGCAGCGTGTTGACAGTTGGGTTCGGGATCCCGCCGAGTCCGTCTAAACCGTGTGTGCTCTTCCCAAGCTAAAGACCCGCAGGTGGAGCTCCTTCACTTCTGCTCAAGGTGCAAAGGCCATCTCTCAATATTTGCCAACTTTCTCACATTTAGCATCAAGACGTACTGAATGTTATCCAAACACAGCACCAAGAATTCAACACCAATTATCCATGAAACAGACTTTCTTGCTTCAGTTGGCGAAACTGTAATGTACATTAGTGAGAAAATGTCAGATTACGTTTCCCAACGAGGCTTAAATTGGAGTTTTAATGACACTAATTGGGCAGCAAGGTGTCAACGACCATCCACAAGGGGATTTACGTGGCATTGAGCAAAGGTTCTGTTTCTTGTGAGCATCCTCCTCAGAACGATGAAGCAAGAACGAGTGCACGTCCAATGAAAATGAGATGACAATTTTCCTGGTTGCCTGGACCAGATACTTGCAGACAAAAGCAGGAAATTCACAATTCTGCGAGTACGTTTCTCAGCTGCAGCACACCTCAGAGCCCTGGATCCAAGAAGCACGATGGCTGAAGTCGTGAACTTTCTCAGAGCGCAAATTATGGCCGTCGTTTATTTTTCAGTCGATTAGTGTCCTGCTGTTCTGTTTACATCTGCCACTCGCTCCAGTCGAAACAAAAGGACGAAAAATGTTTTCTTTTCGCTTTTAATGGGGAACACCTCCAGCGCAAGCAACTCCAAGTCAATTCAGCGAATTAGCCGAAAGTGCCAAAGAATCTGAAAGATGAACCCATGTTGGACACATGCACAGCAGAGCACAGATTTTTGGATGAAGAAGTTATCTGCAACGATTGGCAAACACTGCAATAATATGTATCACTTTTGCTCTGGTACTTTTGTTTTGCCGCTGGCAAAGTTTGGATAGACGGTGGGTTCTGAACCCAGACACACAACCTGTACACTCCAAAACATTATGCACAAGCAGAACCCGACTCACAAGAGCTCGCGGCGGTTGAGAACCATCCGTGCTTGAGATGCCTGTTCCAGGTTGTTGCCTCGTCCAAATCCAAGGCGCAGGTGGATTTATGTGGAACTCGAGGACGAAATGCGACGTTGCAAAAGCCTCACCTCGAAGCTTTGTTTTTCGACTTTCCAAGTATTTCTTGTGGACGGGTTGAAGTGAAAACGTCTATTTCCTAAATGTTGGAGCCAACCGTGACGTTTGCAGCAAAACAGTCGTGCAAACCGGACAGCAAAGAGAGTTGGTTTGACCTCAGTTTCCACCTGCGCTGAACGGTGGGTAACAATGAAAACATCAAAACATCTGGAAGAGCGTTCCCACAATACACGCAAGCTGAAACAGCGATCCACACATTTCAACGACACGCTTCTGAACGTACGAGAAGTGCACACACCCAAACCGCGTTCCAACGCTTCTTTCAAATTCTTTTTATCAAAACCCACTGCCATCTGCATTTGCAACAGTAACTGACATATCTGCACAAAAGTGGAAACTTTGAAGAAAATCTTACAAGACGAAATGCGCTTATCTCTTGTGTGCTTTTAACTTTCCGTGTAAAATGGGATTTGCGCAACAAAGACTCGTCTTATGGGTAAAATTCGCACGACTGTCTCAAGAGGAAGGGCAAACATAAAGGTTTCTGAGACATGCTTAGCATGTACATGCTAAATCCTAAACACACATGTGTGAATAACCTAAGTTTTAACTGCCATTTCATCACAGGAAACTGTCAAGAGAGAAGCACGTCAATCTCACGTTCCACGTTTTGACGTGAATTTGACATTTGCGTTTTATCTGCAAATTTCTCGTCAAGCAACTGACCTCATCCCATCCCCACCACGTGTATTTTCTGAAACACAACTGAAGCACCAGTATTCACATTCTTCGCTATCTTCGTTGTTTTCAACTCTCGCTTGAGACTTAATTATGCGCATGCACTTGCAATGCTCGTCTTCCAATGTCCTGAAGTTGACGACACGCGACACCCTCGCACAAAAAGAACAGTCCATAATAGTTTGAATCCACATGACCCAAGACTCAAACGTCAGTCATCCTTGTTTGTGCTTGCATTACTTTGCAGACCTTTTCGGCAATGGTTGAGAATGTTTGGTCAAAGAAAAAAGTGCAGACACTCCTTGCCTCTTCAACGCGAGATTTTGATCAGAATCCACCCGAGAACAGCACGGTTTCTGAGAAAGGCTTTCTGAAACGTCCCCTCAGAACAACGAAAACTCGAGAACAAACCTGAACTGGCTGGCAGAACATTCCTTTCAAATGAGTTCTTGTGTCCCAGCAAGGGGCAACGAAAGTGCGCATTTCAGCCCATATTGCAACCACTAGAATCACAAGTTCTGTTGGAAGTTCTCGTGTCAATATGAATGTTCTGAAACACCTCGTGTCGTCAGGTACAGCACCTTCAGCACCAGGCAGCTAGTGTTTCAATCTCGTTCCGATTTAGACACAGATCTGTTTCGGGAAGCTGCGCATGACACGCGGCGCTGCGCGCAGCAACAGGTGGAAGACGACAGAGCGGCGGTGGCGGCGACGCCGAAGCGATTCCGGGCGAGTCGGTGCGGTGCTGAACTGCACATAATCTCTTTGATCCCTGGTTGGGCGACTGGTTCAAAAAGCAAACCATTTTTCACAGAAGAAGACAAACAATGTTCAGCCTTGCTTTCAGATTCAGGATGAGAGAAACATAGCGCTTACAGTTCTGTTCAAACTCCTTGGCTTCACAATTGCTTCAAGAAAAGCACTGCAAAGTATCGCAGCACTTTTGCCAGAACATTGTTTTGTAGTTCTGGAAGCAGGTGTTTCTGGGTGGTGCTTCCATCCCGACAACAAACAGCTTCGACTCGGAACAGGCACCGAACAACTTGGAAGTCCAGGAAACCCATCAAAAAGACGACGAAGATCGTGAGGTCTGGCAGTTCTTTGTTGCGCATGTCTGCAGTAGACTCGGCTCCCTTGACGACTGGATGCGCTCAGTGCAGCACAAAACAGACCTTGAACATGCAGATCTGCCTGACCAAAGCCTGCAGAGATTTGTTGTCATCGAGTGGCAAAAGAATTCTGTTGACCATTGAACGAAAGCAACATGAACTCGAAATTTCCATCTGAACAATGAATTCTTTTGTTTTCCCAGCTGCAGCCTGAAGGAAACGGGCGACAACTTGAAACTCCCTTCATTTTCCCTGAGGTCTCTGAAATCCTGCATTTCAAGGATTCACGTAGTTGCTCTGTAAAGTAATGACGGTGCGGCTCTGTAAGGTAATGACCCGCTTGTAAGTTAATCCTCTTTCGGGATTTTCACGTCCCCGCCCCGGGGAGGCTGTATGATTGCTGCGTATTAATTTGCTGCGACTTTTTAACGGGGCAGCTTTGCCCAATGCACACACAGGCAGTGGACAGATGGAATATGATGGAGGCTTGTAATTTTTGCCTGAGTCATACCTTTGACCACTGAATGACCTTCGGAATTCCTCGAAAAGCTGTACAGCCACAAGGGATGCGGTTAGATCCAGGGAAGAAAGGAAGTGTGAAGGGAAATGCTTTCTCTCAGCACAGGTCAGAGGCTTGAGATGCTCGTCGGCCATCAAGGGTGTGAAAGGCGTCAAACCCAAAGTGTACTCGTGGCCAGAGGCTCTCCACCAAAGGCCAGGTTTCAGATGCAGGTATTTAGGGATGTTTCCCCTCACAAAACCCTCGAAGCTCGAGCGCAATTATTCTGGAATTCCACTCCCTGTCACACAGGACTCGAAATATCGGAATTTCATGAACAAATCTGACACAAAGAGATTTAAAACTTGATACAAGGTTGACAGCAAGTGCAACTCAAACCAAGAACTTGTCGTTGAAATTGACATCAAGGACTCTTCGCGACATAAACAGCATTTCCAGTGACAGAGACACATCTCAACTTGTCAGGTCCAAATGCGAAGTCGCGGTGCCACGAACAAATGAACAAGATCAAGCACTGCTGTGTTTCTCGAAAGTGCTCGACGTTCCTTGACGAGTGACGTGGAAAATTTATCGTGTCAGAGATACACGGGACTCTCTCTTGCCTCTCAGCGCAAGCAATGAACTTGCCAAGCCGACAATGCAAACAAACTGACCACTTCAGTTTTGATTGACGTTTGAAATACGGTCCTCTCATGATCACCGTCTCCACTCCCGATCCGTCTCTCTCATCCAGTCCGACAGCATCGTGTTGTACCGTGAGCGCAACATGGCCTTTTAATGGAGAATTTCTGCTCTGATCAAGCCGGAACATTCTTTGCTTTGCAGGATTTACGGAGCTGGGTGTGGGTTTACGGTCTGCGTGAAACGAGCGCACTTAGCAGGGCGCGGAGAACCGCGGGGCGAGGACAGCACCGGCTTCTGTTCGACGGAACCACCGACACTGATGCAGAGAACTGAACCCAGGAACCGCGCACACCTTCAACTGAACAGGGGAAGGGTTTCAAAGTGTTGCCGTTCACCAATAGATGTTGTCAAAATCCTGTTCTTTACTGGCTTGTTTGGGGGTTTTGAAACAACCTTATCGTCAACGCCGCGTAGATCATGAGAAAACAGCTGACGGAACCTTGAGATAAAATGTTCTCTGACGCAACTTTCAGTGTCAATCAGATCCAGCACAACATACATTGCACGTGGAAATGTGCGCCTTTGGACAACCTTGTCCATTTTCCCGATTCTTCTCCATGTCGAATCAATTGGCATGTTGTGTCCGGGGGGATGTTGTTCTGCAGATCCACTCAGTACTTCTCTGTGCAGTTCAATAATGAGATGCCGTCTGTTCCTTTGAGTCTGGATGTCTACGCAGAAACCCGGTCTGATCGGCACACCATTTGCTACACCGGTCGCATGACAAGGGGCTGGGCTTCCCAAAGCTCACGACGTTCTTTTGGCGTGCAAAGGTGGACCAGCTCAAACAAAAGCAAATCGGTGATCAACCAACAAAGAGAGGACAAACCTTGTCAAACTGAACACATTTCTCTTGCAAAAAGTTAGGTGTTTCTAAACCTGAAAAGGATAGTTTGAATACCTCGTGGGCCCCAACCGGTGTTTGGTATGCTGGGAGAATCAACGGAAAGTATGAGGTAATTTCGCCCCACTCTGGTGCAAACCTGGTTGGGCTGATCTCTGTGCAGGGCTAACTTCGTTGGGCAGGTCACTGTAATCTGATTCTGCCTCTCAGCCCAACACACTGAAGAGATACTGGGTCCTCATTCCCGTGGCCCAAAGGAACCAAAGAACCAATGGTGCGCGATACACCATGATCCCACAACATGAATAGAGCTTCATCACTTCGAGGACGAATTTGATAAAATACTTGCCAGGAAGAGGAAACCAAGGTCCATCCCAATTAATTTTTTAGTTTCCGAGGTCCCCACTGTAACCCAGCCTGGAGCTGTTTTCCACTCTGCTCTGGTTTCAAAGAGGCTGGATGTCTCATCTTGTTGTGCGTGCTCCGTGGCACGTTGACATCTTCGTGCTTGGGGAGCGCACCTTCCTGGCTGCAGATGTGACGTTGAGCCAGATCAGATTATCCGAGTGGCGAAGGTCCTATCAGACCAGGTTTTGTGTAGATTCGTGCTATTTCAGCCATGAAACAACAAGGTTGTACCAGAAGCTGAGTGCATCAACTGCAGCCCTTCCTCTTTACAACGGGCGATGACCCGTGACTTGGGTACTTCATTCGTCCAGGATCTGGACACAAGGTCTGGCCCTGACTTTGCCTTCTCCACCACAGGTGACAAATGTTGTCTTCAGACCAGCGTTGCAAAATTAGCCACCCCGTCTGAACAAATATTGGCTCAGGTGCCCCATAAACGACCAGTGATCAGATCGGATCAAGACAATGAGCGTGATCCTCACTTCGACAACGATTTTTCTCTGAAACTAACTCACCAACAGGACGCACAGGCACAAAGCTCCCCGCTGCTGAGGTGTGCTGCACGTCAAACCGAATCCCATGGATTTTCCGACTTCCGGTTCTTCTGTGTGCCATTTGAGCCCCATATCACTTGTTTGATTCCACAAATTTTGACGGTATTCTTTTTGCGTTTCCGAAAGGCAGGTTCTGACGTCAAACACAAAACAAAGTTCCCTAAATTGAGCTGAAGCAATTCTCATGGTGTTGATGAGAGGTCTCCTTCACAGAAACTTCCGTCGAAAGAAAAGCTCGTTTTTTTCCGCGTGCGCTCTCAATCAGCAACAACAGGAACATCAGACTCCCACTTACCTTATCCTCCCAACACTTCCGTGCGAAAACGAATCTTCAAAGGCAGTGAAAATCTGCAAGCACAAAACACAACAGAACAGTTCGCTTTGGGTGGTATTGTGGTGAGAACAATTCAGATAAACATGCGTTTGATTTGAGCTGTGTGGAAAGCACTGCACTTGCAATTGGAAGAGACAACTAGTTGGATTATGGAGGTTTTAGTGAACGTCCACGCATGTGCGGGAACAGTAAGAGACCAGACACACCCAAGGTCACACGGACAACGCACAAGGACGCACACGAGAATTTCCAACGCTTCCAACAAAAGTTCAACCGATCGGAAGAAAAAGAAACTGGTGGAAATTTCCTGCTCCAAATATCTTTCAGGAGATACTTTTTGCAGATGTTTTCCAGAGTTCAAGATAGGTTTTCTCTGCAAAACTGAAGCGCTTAAAACACTTATCACCCCATTTCACCGGGCGCGGAGCCCGTCGCTATCTGTGCGCCGCTTTGTGTTAAATCCATTAGAACAGTTGTTGTGCGGATAGTAGGGACGATAAGACCGGGAGTAATGCTGTTTCCTGCCCTGTAGGTACCACGCGGTGGAAGGAAGAGTCGGGTTAGTCATACAGGTGCAGCAAATGATACACGCACCAGACGCGCAGGGCTCTTTTTGTTGTCTGGTTCAACAGCTAAAACCGCTGAGGTTTCAGAAAAAAATTTGGGTTTGGGTGCAGTCAAAGTGGCGACTGTGCAGGTCCGGTGGTCAAGACCAAGATGGACACGCAGGTGCTTGTACGTGTAAAACAACCAAGTGAAGCTTGAATTGTTCACCTCAGCAATGAACAACTGCTTGTCCGTTTGAAACTGTACAGATTTCCGGTTGGAGATCAAGGTTCCAAAACCTTTGATTCCCAGAAAATGGTGAGATTAGCGGCCAAAGACGAGAAAAGTCTCGAATCTAAATGCACCACGTTGGCAAAGCCATAAAATCAACAAGTTATCCAAACAGCTTTGACTCAGGATTATCTGTTGCAATCTGAGAACAACTTTCGCTCTCTCCGAAGCTGAGCCACCACAAGTCCAGCGCCAAAGTATTTGAAAATGCCAACTTCTCAGACAAAGCTTCACGGGTGTGTTATTTTTTCCTGAGTATTCATGTTGGATTTGGGGAAGAGTTGGTTTCCGGTGCGGACACCGGCGGACAAATGCTGCAGGTGCCACAATCCAGAAGTCAAGCACAGGGCATGTCAGCAACTGAAGGGTTTTCCACAGTCAGAGTCTCCAGAGCAATTCACGATCGCTGATTCCTTGCAGAATGATGGATGCAAAATGTTGGTGTTCCTTGTTGCTCGTAATTTCCGGTTGTCAGAGACGTTGGAAGCCAGCAGAAATTCAGACAAGCCGTTTCACACTGGGAACAGGTTTGAAGATCGAATCATCCAACCTTCATTCTGAATCTGGAAAATCGGAGCCTCCATGTTCTCAGCGCCGCTCTCAGCAATTGGCATCGTTTCTCCAGAAACTGCGTCTGCCGGAGTCCCCTCTTCCCCTCTTCGCATTTGTCCAGATGGATCTTGGGCGCTGATTGTGCGAGTAATGTTGAACGAAAACTGAGCTTTTGCATCTTTTAGAATGTTTCAATCGTGTGTGAGTTTTGAAGCAAATTTGCTCGAATGACCTGTCGAATCTGAAGTGTCTTTTGTAGTTTGGAAGTGGAGCGACCCGCAGTAAGAACTTGATGATCCACTTGTCAGTAATAAGACTCGTTAACCCCCATTCAAACAAGTGCCCAACCGTGTTCAGTCCGACTCCCATCATCCTGGGGCCGCTTCGCCATAAACGGCGTTCTGTGTCCAGATGCAATGTGAAGAAAGTGGTATTCTGAACACCTGAAGTGAATGATTCTGCCTCGCTTCGCTGCAAACAACGAACCTTTCGTCATTCTAAATCCTTACACAGGTGTTCTTGCCATCAGTTTGCTTTGTCGGACGAACATCGGCTCCTCCCTCTCGTCTTCGGCTTTTGCTGAACTGCAGTGTCAGTTCCCTTTTTGCCCACTTTTCACAGTGTTTCTCAAAAGCTTTCCGAAGTCAAGGAAATGGGAGTCCAAGTTTCCTCCACAAGTCCTGGGCCCCACTTAATTCTCCCTCATTCCTCCAAATCCATTTCTTTCCACGAAAAACTCCAGAATTATACGCGTGCATTGCGTGACGAACGCTGGGCAGGTCATGGGAGTCGGGGCAGAAAAAATACTGCAAAGACAACTTCGAGATGTGGAGCGCAGTGTCTGGAGGCTTGTGTACTCGTCCACTGACCACACCCAGTCTTCAGCGCCCGAAAGTTGAAAGCAGGACAGCTCTGCAGGTACCTGAGTCAAACCTTGCTGTTCTTGTCTTTCAAGTTCATCGAAGAAATTTCCTTGGTACAAGGAAGATCAGTGTACCTGCGCAAGAGCTGTCACATCCACTGTCTTGGTAGCCGACCTTGCCATGAGGACGGAAGCCGCCCTGATGAAGAGACGTTTCGCATCCTTGGGATGTCCACTGAAGAGGACACAGAACATGACATCCGTGGGTGCTTTGTGGCGTGCGGTGTCTTGACAAACAAGATCTGACGCACACATTGCTTGCGCAATTTCCAGGGGAAACGTGCGCCCCTCAACCTGTTTCCCAACTGAGCACCCTGTTTTGGGGGGCTGAAGCGGTTCAGAAAGTTGATCGGGTGAAGCAGCGTGTGACCTTGATGGCAATGCAAGAAAATTCGTGTAATTCTTATGATTTCAGATTTTGCACAGGAAAATGCCGTCACGAAATGACACCGTGCACCTGTGATCTTCAACTTTGCATTTGTCTCAACGTTTTGGTTGTCACGTCTTGTGGAACGTTTCATCCATGTCGTGATCGACAAACACCACTCACAAGAGAAGCCTTTCATGAAACGTCCTCGCGAGAAATAACATTTCTCCGCGTTCAGAAGCCATTAGATTTACGAACACACAGTCCTAAAGAGCATAAAGGCAAGCGGTACAGCTGAAATAACCAGAAAAAGAGCCAGCTCTGCAAAAGAAGGCAAAAAAAAACAACAAACCCACCAGCAAACAAAAGCAGTGTTTGGATTCCCAGGCATCAGCAGTCAGTTTTCACTTCAAATTTACTCAGCAAATTGATCGCATTGTGCAACTAAACTTTTGTAAAAACACCCAAGCGCTGAATTTCCGTTGCCAAAGATCAACATTCTGGGCAAAAGCAGAGAACGAAATTGTTTCGGTGTCTGTTGTTTCTTGTCGCAGATATTGGACACCTGCATCTGCAGCACAGGGCACAAAACTCTTCAAGGGACCAAAATGAGGCTTTGGCGAAGAGCGTCATTGTCAGCGTCGACGATATTGCTCAAATAAGTTCTTGTTTGACGACAAAGACACTCACCAACCGGAGAATTCAATGCAAATTGGCCCGCACAAGCTTGGCACCTGAGTGAGACTTTTTTGGACCACAATTTCCATTTCGTACTAATACAATGCAAGAAACAGAAGCAAACCACAGGACAGGTGGTTTTTGAGCTCAACGACATCACTGTTCTTCCTGTGGGTCAGAGATTCCCGCTGAAGTACCAACAGTTCGCAGCTCAGCAGCAACGTTCTCTTCCTGAACACAGCAGCAACAATTATTAAATATTTTCTGTTTGTAGACTGAGAGATGTTGACATGACAACTGTCAGCTTGTTTGTTTTCCCTCAGAAATTAATGAACCAACTGAAATGCATTTTGCTGACGACAAACATTTCATTATCCGCATTGACTGTCACCTGCTGCTGAAACATGTTGCTTTAATTGACACTGCGCAGAGGCAAAGAATGGGTGAAAATCAAAGGTGCCTTTTCGTTTTCGCAAAATTGACGCACAAAGCAGGTCAGATCACGCCTGCGAGTCGTTTCGTTGCCTTCACATTCGTTTTCCTGCAGCGCTCAAAACATTCGAACAAAACTGAAAAGGAGGAAGAAGGCTGTTGAGTGAAGACAAAATTTGGACACCCTGCAAACCGGGCATTCCTTTTCCAACTTTACACCCACATGACAAACAAGACAACACCCTTAAAAATTTAAAACTTTCACCGCAGTGTCAGCAGAGTGTTGGATATCCACTTAATCATGACTGAGTATGGTGGCAGTGGCTATTTGCCCTTCTCCTTGAGACGTAGAGATAATATGACGCGTAAAATGCGCAAATACTTGAGACCCTGGGACAGAAAATCAACCCCAGTTGAAGATCCATGATCGAGGTGACACCCACACCAGCTCTCAGATCCTGAAGAATGGACAATGGACCTCCAACTGGACGTCTTGACCAAGCACGGTAACGTTCTGCCAAAATCTTTGAGAAGTGTTGGGTGAGAAGTCTTCTGCCTTGCATGTACAAAATTTACATTTTGTGGGAGTTGGTGGGAGGAAGGACCCATGGAACCACCTATGGATCCCTCAGAACCCTTCTCACGAACAGGTTCAAGTGGACGTTCCATCAGAAAGCTCAATATTTGCTGTGTATGAAGCTCGGCTGAGAACTCATCAAGCTAGTAATGAAGTCCCATCTACAGCGGATACCGCACAGTAAAAACACTCTGCCCCACAAATTTTGGCGCAGTGGCACACAAGGGAGGGTTGAAGCCACCTTTGTTCTTCGGTACGATCCAATGGATTCACTTCATTTGCGAAAGTCAAGTCCAGTTTCAGCCTCTTTGGCAGAGCAGCACCGCGCACTTTCATACTGACTTCTGAGCACAAGGGGCAAAACCCACTGTGATTCCCAGGACGTTTTCACAGTGCAACCCCTGAATGGAGCGAGAAGCCACAAACAGAAAGCTGAAAGGAATCTCAAGTGTTTTCGCTGGCTGCGTGGCCTGAGACAGTCGTGTCAAATGGACTTCAATAAAGAGTGGGAATTTTAATGATCATGTCAACTGTGGTGAAAAGCCTCTTCACAACATATTGCGCGAGTTGGATCCAAACAAACTTGCGAAAAAAGCTCACGAAATTCAAAATGGGAGGAGGAAATAACCCAACCCCAACCCCAACCACCCTGAACGACTGTTTTTGGCACACAAAAGACACGCTTCTTCTCAAGTTTTTGACTGTCAAATCATAAAACGAACGCTTTAATCACATTTCTGTGTCGCAGAACCCGGGACGTGGAAATGGCGTGTAGCATCTCAACGCGCACTGTGCAACACGCGCGAAGGCGTCTGGCCTTGAATCCACAAACTTGTTTTCTGCCTGAATCCGTCCCTACTTTCACCTGAGGACCGTGGCATTTCAAGACGAAATTTGTTTTGTCAAAATTCAATATTAGTCAAAGGAAACAGAGCCACTTGTGCGTGGTTGATGGACGTCTCCCAACCTCGAGTGTCAGGGTCCTGCTCGTCAGATTCACCGTGCGCCACACTGCGTTTAAACACTGGCATCTTAATTGGCTCCAATTTTACATCAAGTGCCCGTAGAAGGCAACAATTAAACGCAGGAAAGTCCTCCTCTCAGAGTACTTCAACACACAGATTTGGTTTGTGAAAGATGCACGACAGAATAGACTGCACATTTGAAGATTTGCGTGAGGACTGACAAGGTTGTCTGACGTGAGTGTGGGTGTTCAGAGTACTGAGCTCCCACGTGCATCACGAATGATGTCATCTGATCCGGAGACCAGCGGCGTCTTTCACAATGGCCACTGTCAATTCTGATCCAGAAGAAGGGCGAAAAGCAAATGTGTGAACGAAACTGGAGGCCATCATTCGGCATGTAAGTTGAAAGAGCCCCGCAAACCTTGCTTGGACAAAAAGACAGTCTTCTGTCAATTTGAGCCGGACACGAGAACCTCGACCTGATGATCACGAGACGCGCGCCTTGCAGCTCGGGTGATACTTCGTGCTTTGTGCTCGTTTACTGAACGAAGGGAGCCTCAACTCCTTTTGGAACTCTGTGAGACATAGCGTACCCGTACTGACTTGAACATCGTGCGGGGGAACGAGCGGAAAAAAAGACAGCCACCTTTGAATATCAAATGAACTTGGCAGATGAAGAAGAAGGGTATTGAATCCCTCGGTCAACATAACGAGTGTATGCTAAACCCTCCCCTCAAATCAGTGCACTCGTCGCCACAAAGACTCGCTTTCACTCTCATCCACAGAGGATTCCGACAAAGAGCTCCGGTGATCCACTCTCCTGCGACATTTGGCGCTCTCGTTCGTGAACAACAGACCCAGAAAATGTTTGTTGTGCCTGCGGTGACCCTGTCCACTTTTGCCACCCCGCTGCCTTTGCCTGAGATTGAATGAAAATCTTTCTATTGTTGCACCCGGGTAGACAGGCTAGTTGACAGTAGTCTCGTCCAGTCTCCAAGTCCATCCTTTCAAAATCTCGGACAAAAACACGACTCGTATATCCTTCCTACGAAATGCCCACAGCAGTATTCGAAGCATTTGTATTGTTGAATTTTTTCGAATGCAGCAAGAATTCCGACGACACGTGTATGGGGAGGGGATCTCGCAGGATGTCCAGGTGGAGTTGACGAGCCCCTGTGAAGCCCACCCCAGCAATCCAACCAATATTTGTTCAGCCGCAGCGCCAACAAACGCCGTTTTATGTATTAAACGTGAGTGGCATGGAACCCGAACCTCCACTCAAGTTACCTGGGTCAATTTGATGCGTCGCCCAGCCGTGTGCACCGAAGAACTTTTTGTCTCTGCTGAGGAGCTTGGTACAAAAACAGTCCTTTCTCTCTGTCTCTTTCTTTCATTTCTCTGTCTCTGTCTCTCTATCTCTTGATCTCTGCCTGATGTCGGTAGTTGATGGTTCGGACCAACAAAGGGAACCTGAGGTGAATTGCAGCAAGTTCTGAACGTCAAGCGATCGCGAAGTTTCACCACAAGACTCTGGTCTCTGTTGAAATTATCCTCTCACACGAGATGAAATGATCCAGGATTTGTCCAGAGCTGGCTAATTTGGAGCACGAACAGCCATTGGAGGATTACAGTCCTAATCCTGGGCGATTGACACAAAGGACTTGGGTATTGCCGTCTGAAACTCTTGCACCGAAGTTTCGCAAATCAAGCTTGGAACACAAATGTGCAAGCGAAACGGTTAGAACAACGGACTCAAACTGAACATCTTGGCAAACTACGAGGGGAATCTCACTCCTGTCCGGTTTTCTTTCATTTTAATTCAGTTTTGGCTGTCAGATAGTTTTGAAATTTGAGACTAATGCACTTACATGATCACTGCATACTGTGATCTCACCAAGATTGACCTCAATCACTGAGATCTCATGACCTCTGAAATGGCACCAGCCAGCTGGCAGGTTCTTTGTGTCAATGTAAGAATGTTTCTGTTTGCAAGGCTGCTTCTTTTGGCAATGGCTTTACCACTTCAAACCTGACAATCCACCTCAAGAAAGTTCACAAGAATCAGAGGAATCCTCTGATGAACAGTAACAAGTCATTCCGCCGAGAGAACTCAAACCAACAGATTTGTGTTCCACTTTTGGACTTGTTCCTACTTTGTGATTGGATTTGTATGCCTGCATGTTGGGGTATTCCTTTCAAATGTTTGAACAAATTTTTGGAAGTTTACAATGGTTTGGTTCGTTTCTTTTTGAGAAAAAACCGGAGAGGAGTGAGATTCCCCTCGTACGAGGTGTCTTCTGCAGTGTCCAATTGGAACAGAACACTCAGACTTCGATCATTGTTCGGCATAAAATGTGTCACGAAGCAAAACCTTATATCATTTTCGTCTTGTCCTGTTCGCGCACATTCAGTGGGTTACGAAGTTGATGTTTATTTCCAGCAGAAAAACACACTCAAGGTTGACTTCATCTCTCCGGTTGTGGGGATTATGGTGAGAAGGAATGTTTTTGTTTTGTCGTGGAATTACACGTTCAAATGGCAAATAGCACGTGAAAGTTCAATTTGTTTCCAAGTGGCTGGACAAAACGAGTCGTTCCCTTTTCACAAGGTGCGAAGAAAGTTGGAATGGAAGTTTGAGTTTGTTTGCAGACTTCCACAACTTGGATGAACTGCGCTCGTAAAGTTCTGTGTGAAACAGATTTGTCCCCTGGAACACAACAGTCATTGGACATAAAATATTCAGTTGCTCTACCATTGCGAACCAAAGGAGCCTGGAGACTTGGGGTCCAATGAAACAGACTGCGTTAATTTCGAAGGAAGAACCACTTCTCCCTCAATTCCCTGTGGGTTGTGGCCACATCCATTCAAACACAGATTCACCAAAGATTCGAAAACCAAAGCTGAAAACTGTTGGGCAGTGCAGACCGTTGGGCAGTGCAGACACAAGTGTCCAAGCAACTGTTCTCAAGTCAAGAAGCTGAACCTCTGAGGTTAAAACAAGTACAAAGACAATGACATTTGGACCAAGAACTCGTCATTGAGACGAGAACCAACCTTGGCCCGGTGCAGATGCCGCAGGTGCCTTCCTTCCGCCCAGCGGATGAGACTCGATGCAATTAACCTAGAAAAACGAGCCGGGCCCTCCCCTGTCCTTTTGTTCACAAGAACCGAAGACTGCGGGAAAGAAAGTCTCTCAACTGCACGTGGTCCCGAAGCTGGCTTCGGAAAGAGACATTCAAAAGGAATTTGAATGCAAAAGACAACACTCGACTGTGCAGCTGAATTGAGACAAAACCTATCAAACCAGCGTGTTTTGGGTTACAACACAAGATTTCAAAATAACCATTCCACCAGAAAGTTGACCAAGAAGACACAACGAAACTTCAACTTTGTGTTTGCACCACCTTTTTGTGAATGCATAGCCACCCGCCGCCTTCCATGCCTCTCCCGTGTCACACACTGACTGCAGGCACGTCACTGACTCCTCGGCAAGGTTGAACGAGGCCGAGAGCAGTGTGTAATTAGTCTTTTCTGTGGAGGTGCGGAGACTTATTTTCACAGGCGATGTGTAATTGAGCAGTCAGAGGTGGATTACATTGGGTCAGGTCAAAAGAAGTCCATTGAACCCTGCAGGTAAGCCTGCAACGAAAAGTGGGGAGAAATTGCCGAGAAGACCTCGTCTTTCTCGACGACTGGTTATCAAGTTGTTCTCACCTTACGTTGCCCCCAGGAACTCTGGGACCACTCACAAACAGGTGGCAAGCTGGGAGGCGAGAACATCCTCAGACGGACGGCCTCTTCGACACTTCTTTGCCCCCTTCACCACTTGCCGTCACAGGTGGAAACGCTACATGCAGCTTCATAAATTTTGAATTTCCCCACAGATTGTAAGATGCTCACCTCGAGCAGTTAACAATCCAATGTTCTCTTCAACAGATGTGACAAGAAAGCAAGGCCTTTGCCGCCTTGAACCGCACGAAAGCATCAACACAACACAGAACTGCACCTCCTTTACCTCCTGAAACAGCGATGCCTTCTTTTGCCTGGAGATCGCGTGACAGAAGCCTGAAGCTTCACAGACACGGGTGAAACCATTTTGGAAATTGCGATGTAATACTGCCAAGGGAATTGGTGCGCGAAAGTAGAACCAGCACGCGAAGTCGCGGCGCCTTTCACTTGCCCTGCAGTTCTCATTGTGACTTCTTGAACGCTCAGAAAGCAAACCATTGAAATGACGAATGCATCCTTGGAGGCAATCACAATCCCCAGCAACCAAGTGACAATTCAAACCTGTTTCTGGAGGACAGACTGTTGCCCAGAGAGAATCTCTGCAGAAGGCTTCGGCTCTAATTACACGGCAGCAGTTTCCTGCAGGGTGAGACACTCGGAGTCTCACTTGTGCCGCGAACTCCGGAACTTCCTGGCTGGGCGCGAATCCGGTGTAACAGGACCAGACAACGACCAGGACCAGACAACGACCACACTATTTGGTCGTTGTGTGGTCCTGAAATTTCAGGACCAGACAACGACCAGCTAGGACCACACA
>JAAUXT010042991.1_pt1 | contig 25740 bp, 33 predicted proteins | sample 7278171 | NCBI WGS metagenome assembly JAAUXT01 (sample SAMN14350112, study PRJNA611818) | marine sediment metagenome | isolation source: surface marine sediment (1.8m) | place: French Polynesia: Moorea | collected 2018-08
AACAAGAATGCTACGCATAAAAAGCGTGTGGTCACATAAACGTTCGTTGTTCATAAATGCCTGCCTGATCCTTGTGAGAAGCAAGATATTACCATTTGGAAAAATTTTTCCTAGACCCACTTTCCAGCCAAAGTGGGTCTAACTGGGGAGGGGGGGGGTTGGACCCACTTTGGGAAAAATGGTCAGTGAGCATCACTGATCATTTCTGGCCATTTTTCCCAAAGTGGGAACAACACCCCCCCCCTCCCGGTTAGACCCACTCTACACATATGGATGGACAGACGGATGGACATACAGACTGATGGTGATTACATTAAGCGTGTGGTACACGGCCCTTCGGGCGACCACACGCTTAAAAACAAATCCAGCATTTCCAGCGTCTGTCGAGTAATTTCAACCCAAATTCCAGTCGGCCTGTACCGCAAATGTTTTGCCGCATCGATACGTCTTCAGAACAATGATTTAAAAATTCCAACACACTTCCACATGCAGACAAAATGGATCTGAGCTTTGCGCGTGTTTTTCCTCCTTGTTCTTGGGCTATCCACACAGGCCATCTCTTTTGGTTGATCTCTTGGGTGTGTGAAAGTACTCGGGAGTGAGGCCCCTTTTGTTCCGTCTCACCTGCTGCATTTCAGTCTTGCTTTCCGGAACATGCAGAAGCTCAACACATTGAGCAGGGCGTGTGGATCAGGCAAGAAGTGGCACCGTGAGACCCAACACATGAGTCACATCACTGAGAATTGTAAATATCCCACGTAAAACTCTACTCAAGCCATCCTCAGATACTGCTTTGTACAAAATGATCGGACGAAATGAAAGCTGGGTTTGTTTTTCCGGTGTTTCCATCCGAATTGTAATTGTTCATGTTGAACTTGGACACGTTATATTTCTCTTGGAAGCAGTCACAAATATCCAGTGAGTAGGGCAGGATTCGCTTCTTGAAGAGGAAGGTGGCGATGAGGGAGGCGAGGATTGTGGCGACGAGGCTGATGAGCATCGAAATGGTTTTGAACGGCAGCAGCTGGTAGCCGGATGCCTCGTCGTACCACGGATACTTGATGAGCGGCGGCAGGTTCAGCAGCGGCTCACCTGAACAAGAAGCAAACAACGTCACCTTGTGAAACACATTCGCAAATGGACATTGCATGCCGAGACACGCAGACGAGCATGCGGCAGCTCGTTTTCCTTCAAAGCTACACAGCCATGATCTTTGCTTTCAGACGCGTGTCGTGAAAACTTGGTCAATCAACCAACATCCGTCGCAGAAGACAAATCTCTGACGTAAAAGACTGCAGCATCGACAAAGGAGACATCGGCAGCGAGCGGAACATGTTCTCACCTCCGGTGAGCCTGAAGAAGAGCCCGAGCACGAAGCCTGCCCACACGCCGTACGTATTGGTGAAGCTCGTGTAGACAACGAGCACCAGCTGCGGGAAGAGCACCACGTAGACGAGGTCGGAGCACAGGAACCACAACCCGTAGATGGAGTCCACTACGATCGCCATCACAGTCGCTGCGGCCGCGACGAAGATGATAGCGACGCGCATCACCCAGATCACCTCCCGCTCCGAGCTCTGCAGAGTGTAACATTTGTCGTCATTGCACTCCACTGTTTCTTTTGATTGTCATCTCGCCACGAGATCTGAGACACATCTGTTCTTTGGCAACCCAAGCAAACAGGAAATCACGCGGACTCTCAATTCTCAGTGGCATTGAAAACGAGTGTTTGATTTCGCAGACGCTTACTTCTCCACAGATGGCGTCTCGGACGGGCTTGTAGACGTTGCGAGCGAACATGGTGCTGGCGGACAGGACGGACGAGTCCGCTGAGGACATCACAGCTGCTGAGATGGCGCCCAAGCCTGCAAAGCGAAGTCGAGGTGGCGTTCGTAAACAGAAATCAACCTCCACCACACGAAGGTGAATAACTTTCAAACCGACATCAAGTTCAATCGCAGACCTCGGCCTGGACAATTTATTGTTCTCTCGATGCCTGCGCCCAGCAAGTCAAGCAAACTTACCGATGACGCCGACAACTGTTGGGCAGAGATACTGCATCACCAATGGCAAGACAAGTTTGTAATTTTCCGCCTCAATGGGAACTTTGTAGTATCTGGCATAGTCAGTTTCATTCCAGTTGGTGGATTTTGCAATGGCTCCAATGAGCACAGCAGGTACAGCCATGAACAGACAACCGAATGCAGCAGCGAATGACAACAACTGAGCAGTTCTCGCAGTCCGTGACGACAGCACCCGTTGAAAATACACCTGCACAGACAACAGTTTCAATGTCAATGAATCTTGTTGCGGAACAAACACATGATCCGATTCCAAAATCACGTTCTGAGAAGAAAGGCTCCAACCCACCTGCCACGGGATTCCGCCGAAGATGAGCAGGAGGAAGGAGTCAATGTAGTTTCCAATCCAGGCCTCCTGCCCTTCTCCATAGTACACGTGTCCGATCCATCCCGTCTCGGGGTCCGTCGTCGCCGTGTCGCGAATGTCCGACACTGCGTCGTGAGTGAAGGCGAACCCGACTCCCAACCACTGCAGTGGAAACTCTCATCTTACCCTCACAGTTCACACACTTGCAGGGTCCTCGCCGGACTCACGTCACCTTTGGAAAAGCACACAAAAATAACACGCACCAGACCGACAAAGATGCAGATGAGCTGAACAACATCAGTGAACGCGACGGAGTAGAGACCCCCGACGACGGTGTAGAACACAGCGATGCAGGCAGAGATGATCACAGAGATCTTGTGGTCCAGTCCCAGAATTACGGACAAACTCGCACCTGAAATGCAACGGAGAAACATGTTTTTCTGCAAGAAGACAGGTCAGTTGAAAAACATTTCCTCTGGTGAATGCATCGCAAGTGACCGTGAGAAAGAACATCGAGAACGAACGCGACAAAAATTTGCAGATACAACAACACAAGTTTCAGTGTTGACAGGCGCCTCGTGAGTTCCAGCGCCTCTTGTTTCTTTGCCCCTGTGTTCTCTTGTCTGCCATCATTGTGCCCAAAACTTTGAGTGGTCAGGGAAAGGGAAGGTGAGGAACTGGAAAGTTTTGGAGGTGGGATTTTGGTCATTGGTCTGAGAATGATTTGCTGAGGTGGGCGATGGACGTTTGTTCAACTTTATGGTTTCAGTTCACTGACCTCACGCCATCTTCTGCAACTCAACTTCTGCACTCAAAAGAACAGTGCAAAACATTTTCACAGATACGTTTCTGCAAATCTTGTTCACGCAACGCTGGACCACAATGAAATTCTATTACAATTGAGAAGTCTGTCACAGATATTGAGATACTGAGTCGTCCAAGAGCAGCCATTGACACGCAAATTGAAGCGAGGGAACAATAGCTGATGGTGGTGCTTGACTGACGACCCCTTGTGACCACGAAATGTGTGGTTTTTTTGGCCAAGGCAAAGTTGTGCACACCGAGCGCGGACAGGATGGCTGCGGACCAGAAGATCTCCCCGAGCAGCGCCGGGATGTAGAGGAAGGCGGCCATGACGCGCCCGTAGCGCTGATGGAACGGGTCGAGCATCGTCACGTAGCCCGCGCTGCGCATCTTCTTCGCGAAGAAGATACCGCCTGTGTGTGAGGAAGAAGCCGTGCATTACGATACAAGTCAACACACTCACTGTCTCATGTTGTTCTTTTGTCAGTTGCAATGCCAGACACGAACACGCCTGACAAAAAACACACAGGTTTCCCTGGCGTGTGACAAAGCTCCTCTCGTTGATCAAGCGATCTGAAGCACCTTCAGAAAATCTCTTGTGGAGTAAAACCCGGTGCCACACGGAGAAACAACCGAACGACCCTCACCGAGTAAAAGGCTAAGGCTGTAGCCGACGGGTCCCTGCGTCCACACGAGGCCGTAGCCTGGAGTGTACACGTACTCGGCCGTCCCGTTGATGTAGCCGCCTCCAACCCACGTCGCTGTCAACAGACAATTTCAATATCAAACTTCAAGAAACAAAATGGAGTTTCGACTTCAGCGCACACACACGAAGAATTGCGCGGAGACTTTTTTTTACAAACGACAAACCTGTCATTGTAAATATTCCAACAAATGCTCCAATGTCTCTGCCAGCTAACATGATGTCTTCGCTGTCAGTTTGACTCAGCGTCTTCTTCTTCCAGGACGCGAACAGTCCTATCGCCAGTATGACGATGTAGAAGACGATCACGGCCGCCAAACCCCACCAGTTCGTGCCCGGGTCTTCCAACTGGGGTCCAGGTGCCATGCTGTGAGAACATCAAAGGTCAACAATGTGCTGGCGTGGGTGGTGCTCGCACGCGCCAGTACGTGCATGCAGTACATGTCTTGTCCTTCACGGCTTTGGTTTCTGGGCTGTCACATTTGCTTTCCTTTCAAAACATGGTAACATTTTCGGAGCCAAGGACATGTAACCCACAACACAACCTTTATCGTTGGATGAAAAATGCTTCTCGAAAGGTTTTGTCTCTGCCTTTGTCACCGTTTTTCTTTTCAATTTTCAATCGTTTCGTCAGAAACGAAACAATTGGCAATCTGAAAGGAACGGAAAAGTGAGATGTTGAAGGAAAAGGCCACTCACGTTGTGACGTTGTCCATCTTGAAGAGAAGATTTCCTTCAGGTAAACGCACTGTTAAACTTTTCTGTGAACAAAGACACGCGTCCGTGAATTTTTGTCTCAATTCTCTGTCGTGCATAGCATGTCGCAGTTGCAATGTAACTGTGTTTTTGTTGAGGCAACAAGATGAGCAATGATTTACGACGAGCCCTTCAGAATTCAATCTGAAGCCCAAGAGCCCTTGTATTGTCATCACAGGTAAACATCCATAAAGTGTGTTCACATTCTTGCCCGCTGAGCATGCATGCATATCAAGCGGAGCAGGTCACGCCAGGAATATGTTGATCCTTTTCACACAACAAACGAATTTACCAAGTAATTTTGAACAGGTAAAACAAACTGAACTCTGCCCAAATGTGCACTAAACATGTGCTTGTGGTTGCGCTGGCAGTCTGCGCACAAACATTGCAAGTTTGCAAAAAGTTCAGTTGTTTGATTCTTTCAGAGAAAAGTGTGAAAACTTCACAAATGACACAAACGCAAAGTGTACAGACACTTGACGTGAAAGCAACCGCACTTCTCACAACTTTTTCAGGTCAAAATACATTCCAAAGCACTTGCTGCTTTGCCGGAATAATTGTACCGAAATTATGAAAAACATTCAGATTCAAGAATGAGAACGAAGGTGCACAAACCTTATTTGTACGTGGATAAATGCGGAAACACACTCCCTCTGCGAAACTTCAGCTACGCTCGCAGATCAAACCTTCTGAATTCGAACTGCAAGGATGATCTGCGAAGAAAGTGACGATATTTATGTATTTTGTAGGCCGTTCCCTTTTTTGGTATCCTTTCCTGGTGTGAGTCAGTAATTATTGGAAATTGTCTGACGTGAAGCGGAACAAGTTTCACGAAGAATCACCCCGAAAGAGGAAGAACCCACTTCGCACGAGCTTCACCAAAGACCATCCTCGTGAAACCAACATTGCGCAGACCAAAGACAAGACATATGCTGTTACGTACCTGCGATGTGTTACTTTTTGTCCAAATAATTTGTCCACAGCGCAGCGTTGGTCATTCCATCACAGTGTCATGACAGCGGATTTGTCGCCATGCACCAGTGAACAAATAACACAGAGCAACATCAATGACTTGTGCTCAAGCGCACACCAAATCAGCACCTTTGCCAGTGGCTTCCCCAGAAAAGAAACACAAATGCATGACGGTGACGTTCCCACGCTTCGTACGTAAATTCACACTTCAATGCGTTGCAAACATCTCAGGTCTAAATTGTGTCCTCAGTACCCTCATTTCGCGACAAAGATCCCATTCACAATCCAAGCAAAGGTAAAGGCAACCTGATGTGTGTGCAGCTCACTTTATTTTTCAATTGACTTTTGTGTCTGTACAAATTGAATAAGTGAACCAAACCAGTTTCGTGGTTCAACATCGATCATTTCACATTTCACGCAGGCAACGGACAAACTGACGAGGTATCTCTTACGCCATTAATTCAATAAAAATATTTGATGTAAGTTGTCGTTCTCAGTGTCAACATACAGTATCACATGTATGTTAAAAGTTGAACCCGAGTCTGACTCTTGCATATTGTTTCCCAACCTGTTGGCGCGTACCCCAGCTCCCGAACAAATGGCAATGTTTTTTCCACAGCTGACACCAGTACTGGCCGTTGGACAACCGCTTCGAAAAAGCATTTGAAAGCACACAAAATCTGAGCTTATGTACAATGATGTGTGAGGATCAGCCTTTTCTACCTACCTCTAGCAAGCACGAATTGGTCACACAGAAGACAGCAAACCCTGAAGTTGTCTTGCCTTTACCCAACAGAATCCAGCGTCAAACGTAATCCCACACCATCGCACAAATCCTCCGTCACGGGGCACCTGCTTCACTGCGGTTTTGACTGGCCGCAATTGTAGCCAAACTCACATTCCGTGAGAGCAATTGACGCCCCCACCTGTCCTTGGATGAAAGTGCGAAGGCCAAACCCAACGTAAAATATCAACAACAACAAATGTGTCCGTATCTTTGTCAGCATGTCAAGCGACCTGAATGTGAATGGTTTTGCACACACGTCCAAGTCTGCTGAATATGACACAATGCTCTGTCTCTGTCTCAACAGGTTCACGTGGGATCTTCAGACGACGGGCGCACTGAGTGAGGTTTGCAGCAGTTGTTTTTTTCCAGTACCCCAACTTCACTTGGTCCTTTCAACATTCCAGCCTCTTCTAATTCAGAGTTCTGCGACAGTTTGGAGCACCACACAAGCACGGAATCTTCACCTCCTCGATCGGGAACTTGTAATCGTACGTGATTTCCTCATTCATGTCAATGTCTCGTTTGGAATAAATGACGATCTTCTTGAATCCTTCCACAGTGATGATTTTTGCGTAACAGTTGGGCTGCAAACAAGAGCAGCAGAATCAGAAAATGTAGAACAAAGTACAACAAGAACACCCACCGGTGGATCTACCGGCGCAGACACACGCTATTCTCAATCCACGACGCTTGCCAACAACCAATGACACAGTTACCGACACTCCGTCTCCTGCCCAATTTCAAACTGAAGGAAATTTGTCAAATTTTGTCACAGATATATCCTTTGATCACTTGTCCTTGGCCCTCGGGGCAAATTCAGCACGAATTTGGTTGTCTCGACAACCGGTCTGGCAATTGGGCACCGCAGGTCTGGAAAACTGAGGTCGTGCTAAACCAGCCCATTTTTGAAGGTGGCCGTCTCGGATTTCGACAAGATGAAAGAATGACAGTGTCACCCACACGTGTCGGTTGTTTGACAGGTTTGTGTCAATCAAGCACGGGCCCCCGTGTTGACACGACGGGGTCAGCTCAGGCTCGTAGGAACACGACAGTCCGAGAGAACAATACGGATGACAACGTAGATTTGTGCTGTTTTTCCCAGCGAGCATCGATAATGGAGGGACACCGGTTCAGATCCAAAGTTCCCTCACTCCAACTGTTTCATTGCGATAAACGCAAAGGTTTGTGTGGGGTCACGACGGATTTGCAGATGAAATGTCGTCAAACGCGAACTACACGTGTGAGGCAGATTCGGAGTATCACTGACCTCCTACGGACGTTGTTGCAAGATGGTCTTTCAGATTCAACAAATTAGGAATATTTATATATTGCCCACAACTGGCGGCCGGGAGCAACATTTTCACCTCACGGGTGATCCAAACTTACGACACTGCACCGGTAAAGCGCTGTTGGATCATCGACACACTTGATACGCTGTTGACGCAATCTGCCTGAGATGCGAAAAATGTTCAGGTGCTTCGAATCCAACTGAGTGCACCAGGCGAGGAGCAACAACACGAAAAATCCCAGAACACCGAAGCCAAATCAAAGAGTAGTACTCACATTGCAGGAGTGGTTGATGAACCTGGCGAGGTTGCCGTACTTGGTGGCGTCGATCACGTTGTCGTGGTCGATCCTGAACAGGTAGGAGCTGCCGATGCCCGACGCCTCATACTTCTTCTCCCGCAGATCAGCGACTGAGTGCCGCAACACCTGGCGCAATAGCAGAGTGTGACTTGAGGGGTCCTCCCCGCACCGCACTCCTCAGCACAATTTCCCACTTGTTGTGGCTTTTGTGCGCCGAGGAATGATGTGTTGCGCGCGGTTCTCCAGCGAGAGACACAATTTGCAGCCAAACCAAAAATTGAGCGCTTCACCGACCTGTCCGACGTATTCGATGACCATCTCCTCGGCGGCGATCGGCTCCTGCGCGAACAGACCCCAGTCGTGGATGCTGGAGCGTCGGAACGTCATCGCCTTCTTGCGGAACTGCAACGACACAATCCGCGTCAACAAATCCACCAAATGTTGGTGCGCACAACAAGCTCGACTATTCTGTCAGAGCCGAGACAAGTTTGATTTCACGGTCACCTGAAGCTGGTTGAACTTGAGCAAGTCTCCCAGATCTTCTCCCATCGACGACAACACGTTCTGGATTCGTCTCGTCTCTGATCGAGCGTCTCGTGACATCTTCTTCTTCTTCTCAGCTGCCTCCTGCACGCGACAGTTCAGTGAAGTTGTAATTCCTTTCACAGAGGCAAAACGTCCACTTCCGTACGGCATGACGGCACTCAGTCGCCATGAAGGCGAGTTCGCCAGATTTCAAAGAGGCAAGTATGAAGCACATTGGACAAGAACACATTTTCCAGGTTAGTCAAACACCGAACACAAACAACCTCAAAAACTGCAACGATAATGACGATGTCAACACAACTGCAACTCAAAATCGAAATCAACCATATTTACGGCAACATTCGACAAGTCAGGTGACCAAATCGGAGCATATTTGGCACACTCGAAACGCTGCACCAAACGACACAAAAAGAGTTCACGCGATCAAGTCAAGAGCTTCACAAGCGCAGAAACAACGCTGGCTGCGTTGCAAACAACCCACCGTGGCGTCGACGTCCAACCGCTCGTCGTTGTCGACCTGTCGCTGCGCTCGCAGGTACGACTTGGCCTGGTGACTAATCTTGTAGTAACCTTCCGTTCTGCCGCACCCTGCAAAACACAATCCGGTTGAAATTTGAACTGACGAAGGGTGCACTCATCCAAGAAAAAGAAGGATGGGAGTCGTGAATACGGCCATCTCAATAGGTCAGATTTTCAGCTCAGCACGTCGAGGTCCGTTTGGACGTAAAACGTGCGCATTCACCTGACTTGTGCGGCGTGGGCAAGTCATCGTCAACGTTTTTCCTCCGCTTTTTGGGCGGCTGAGGGTCTGGGATGAGCGTCTTGGAGTGGTCCATCCAATGTGTGCCGTTGAGCCAGAAGCTGAGCGTCTCGCTGTGGACGACTCGCTGGTTCTCGCTCACGTTCTGCAGCAGGTCCTCGTAGCTGCGCTTCAGGCAGCGAATGTCCTCGTCGTCAATGCCGCGGATCAGGAAGTCATATTTAACCTGCAACACACGCATCGAGCAATTTCATACATCCAGATTGACGTGTGTAGACACATCACCATCACCACAGAAAGACAAAGACAAGTTTTGGATGACTCGGGAAGTTATTTCAGAAAGACTAACCTTCAGATCGTCGTGCATACTTCTGACTTTGAAATCAGGAGGTGGCTTTCTGGGCTTTGCAGGTGCGAACAACGATGCAAGTTCCCTATTGCCTGCAAGCATATTTTTTCACAAATGCAATCAACAGACAGTGAAGTTGCAAGTCACAGACAAGTGAAGCTACTGGTTTTCCCGTGGTGTTTTGAGATGAATTTACCCTGCAGATTGGTGACGTCTGCAAGTTTGGGTTTGCGCACGTATTTCCTCTTCTGCTTCCCCTGTCGCAGCTCTTCTTGCTTTTCCTGGACAAAGGTGAAGAACACACACAATGAGTGCCTGTCTATGTGAAGTAAAGATACATGTTTCGTGCCTTTGACTGAAATTGTTCTCATGGAAAACGGAACATTGAGTGGCATTCCCTTTCTGCGACCATCACAGCTTATTTGTGAGTTGGTACCAATTCTGGCAACATCGGTTTGTTCCTGCAGCTGGTCACTCACCAGATATGCGCCTTCGATGATGTCGTCGATGTTGGTGACGACGCCGCGCGGCGTCATGATGCCCTGCGCCAGCTCTTCGTCCGTCGGGAAGAACATGCGGCAGTAATTGTGGTCGATCGCGACGTTCGGGGGCAGCGTCGGGACCTGATCAAATAAAATGCACACTGAACACTGCAGCCAAGTTGCAAGGCATGACCCTCTGCCTGCACAACACAACTTACTATTTTCAGCGCATCTCTCAACGCAAGATGTGGACCAGATTCGCACGGTACCTGATGTTTGTCTCCCTCGTCTGCGGAGTCCGTCTCGTCTGTGTCCACGTTGATGACCGGGACGGCAGCTGGACCAGGCCGCGCGAAATAGTCGTGTTCGACGGCGATGGTGGCGCGCTCTTTCTGCAATTGCTGCTCACGCTTCGCCGCTTCCTCTGCGTCGCGCTGCTTTGCGTCCGATCCCATCTGACAAGAACAATGTGAACCTCTGAACACTGCGTCATTCAAACGAGTCAAGACAACCCACAAGTCCCTCTGATGAATGACAGTCTCTGGGTGTCGAAACAGCTGTTCTGTTGCATTGACGTTGTCTGAACGATCTTCTCGGAATACACCCGAAGCTGAACCAACCTGCAGCAGCGCGAGAGCAGCGTCCTTCTCCACATCGTGCGCGGCCGTCGCTTCCCGCTTGTTGATCTGCGTTTTTTTGAGCTCCATAAGAACATCGAACGCCCCTCTCTCCTTTTCTGACAAAGCTTCCACCTTCCTGGCACTCTCATCCTGCTCACGTGTGCAGAAAACATGAAATTTAACTGTTGCACAGCCTGGTTTTCGTGAAACTGATGACCAAAACTACCTGCGATAAACGACTCTCACGACAAGGAAGAACAGGACATGAAGCAGTCACCTTCTTTGATTCGGCGACTTGTGTGTTGGCTTCATCGGACTTGTCACACACCTCACCTTCCTCCAAACTATCATCCACCTGAAGCAAACAAGGCGAGGCAGGATCACTGACAACTGTCATTTGTTCTCGTTGGCGCGAAGTCGTCCACTGCGCAACACACGACTTTCGTTGCCCCGTTTCATCATTGACGTGAATTTTGCTTCGTAGAATCCTCACCTGGATGACTTCATCCTCATCGTCTTCCTCTTTTATTGCCGGCAGTGACGCGTCAGGTTCTACTTTCTGCTTGGCATCCACCTTGTCTTCTCTGTGGACATTGAAACACGAGTTTGTGGGTTTGAAGAGAAAAAAGGTTTTCAAAACTTTCTCGACGGCTCAGAGACGTTTCAATTCAGAAAACAAGACTTGCACTCACTTGTCTCGTTTCTCTTCTTTCACTTTGACCTTGCGATTTTCCTTGATGTCCTTTTCAGACTTTTTGTTCTTGTCCACATCACTGACTTCCCTACAAAATCAAAACGTATCAATGCCGACAAAGAACATGTTGACTGTCGATTGTACTTGGCGCTGGAAACAACTGGACTTCCAAGTGGAACATCAGCCGCACCACACTCCCCCTGTTCACAGAGAATCTTATGTCTTGCCCAGAGGCCTTGACAGGACTTCGCCAAGTTGAGTTGGTCGAGTTGAGTTCCATGGGGGTGGAGGTAAGTCAACTCTGCCAACTCAAGTCACTGAACAGGCACAGACTCTATCCACTGAGTTAAGAACCCCCCCCCCCCCCAGTAACTCAAATGGCCCAGAACAAACAACACTGATACAGGGGAAACCAACATCAACCCGCGGCTGACAAGTATCGTTCCAAAACAAAAGTTCAAAACGCAGAATCAACCAGAGCAAAACCCCAAGACAGATTCATTTGCAAATATCCAACAGCTCAGCTCAGACAGTGACATCTCCATTCGAATGTACTCACTGCTCTGTTCCCACGTCAATTTCTTCCTCGTCATCCGAGGATGATGACGACGACTCTTCGTCCGAGCTTTCTGCTTCATCTTCGCTGCTGGAAGATGCCGAGGACGATCCCGCCTCTTCCTCTTCTGAAGATTTCTCATCTGAAACCATAAAGAAGATTGGTTTCTCTCACAAATAACCGAAGAAACGGTGGACTTTCCTAACATCACCAGAGCTGCACAACGAAGACGCTTCTGCGTGAACAGTTCAGATTTCCAGATGCTGGGCTACCTTCGCTCTCAGGTTTCACGAAATCGCTGTCTTCGCTCTCATCATCACTCGAGTAGATCTGCACGCGCTGCTTCTTGCTGGACGCCGCCTTCTGCGCCTCTGTCAGCTCGAGTTCCGGCTCCGATTCTTCATCTGCAGAATGTGAATGAATCATGCAGAAAATGTGCGCACCTCCCGAGGAGAACAAATATTCGATCTGCCGAGTCTGGTCGTTGTTGCCTTCTAATCCACATTTTTCATACGGACGACAAAATAATGATATCAAGCCACGTTGGATGGACGAGGTGACCACACACCAGAGACGTCGGGAGGAGTTTTCGGACCCTTCTTCTCCTCCTCCTCGTCCTCATCTTCGGGTTCTTCACCCGGGGGTGTCGGCGGGCGCCAGCTCTGCTTCTTCTGTCAAAGCATTGCACAGACTCGCTGCAATCGACTGCAAATGAGCCCTGGTTGATTGGGTCTGGACTGAGATGCTGTTGTTCTCATCGAAAAATTGACGTCTGATAAGTTTTCCAGTGTTACCAGACATTTAGAAAATGCTTCACTGGTGTACCTTGAATGAGGGTAGCTTTGGCATGTGCCCGCGAATGCCCAGGAGACCACCCGGTGTTGGGCCATGGTGAGTGAGATCGCTGTCTTCTTTCTTCCAAAAGAACGCGGACAGGGACGAGGACATATCCTGTGGTACAGTCGACTGAGCGCTGGGGACCGCACCTTTGCTGCCTGATAAGCCTTGTTTACCCTGGAAGAAAAAAATATACAATTTCAAGTCACAGTGGTTGGGAGTCTTCTCGTGGAAAGATCTTCTCTTGTTCACACACTCGAAGAAAGTAGATTATCACATCGACACAACTTGATTCAGCAGTACAGCTGTGAAGCACAAACCTGAGTTTTCTTGTGTTCGGTTTCCTCTCGAACCCACCAGTTGTCGAAGGACTTGAATCCAGCATTGTGGATCATTCTCTTGTCGATGTCCCTTCCGACGATCATCTGAACAAAAAGTTGTTCGTTGCTGAAAACCGAGCTCGAAAGTTGACTCGAATCGTCTGCAGAAATTTATCGCAGTGCAAACCTTGAGCTCCTTGACGACCTGGTCGAGGACATTGCTGAAGGTGTTTTCCTCCACCTCGCGATGAGAGTCCAGCGACAGCTCGCTCATCACCTGGTCCAGAGACAGGTCGTCCAACGTCACTACAACACAAGCACGTGACCACAGATGAATTACGACACCACGCAAGTGTACGTCTAACCGAAAATAGTGGTCAGGTGAACTCTCGTGAAGAGTTCCATTACCTCCGCCGTAATAACTGTCTCCATCGAGACCCGCTCCACTGATTTGTCGCACTTTATCAGCAGTTTCCTGCAACACAACCCACAACGGTGAACTCAGAATCAACAGTGTTTGCCTGCAATACGATTAGTTTTGAAAAGGCACAAACATCAGAGGCTAGTTTTGTCACAATTTCTCGAGTATCAAGACAGCATTCCCTGTGATGACGGAAAAATATTTTGTCTTCAAGCAAAACTGAGTCAACGAGCCACGTACACCGGCGTTTTCAGCTTCGCCTTCATTGGACGCCAAACTCATCTTGTCGTCTTCCAGCTCCATATCGGAGCTGTCCTTGCGCTGTTTCTTTGGCTTGATGTCCACCACAACTTCCTGATACTGCGGAGTACCGTGGGCGGACCCGTTCTCTAGGGCGGGGGTTCCAGAAGCCCTGCTGCCATCGTCCACAAATGTGATGGGCGTGGTACCCTGAGAGTCCAAAAATGAGTTGGGTGTGTCCCCATGCAACAGGAATGAGCCGTCAGGAAACGTGACGTCAACGGTGCCTGGAGGCAAAGGCTGAGAGCCGCCGCCCACCCACTGGATAACAGGGGGCGCCTCATCTTCACCGGGAGGCAGTGGGGGCGGCTCATCATCTGGCGGCAGCGGAAGGGGCGGGGCTTCCTCCTCGGGTAGAGGCGGTGGAGACTCTTGTGGCAGAGGTGGCTGAGCACTGTCCGGACTTCCAAAAGGCATCCCACTCGATTCACTATCTTGCGAGTTCGTTCTCAACAGCGAAGCAATCCTGGACTCCAAGCTTAGTTTTCTAGGTTCTTCTTCTTTCACTGGACTGTCCTCCCTGTGGTGAGGTATCCGTATTGGCTGAGGAGGCGGTTGGAACGGTTCTGTTTCTATTGGTGTGGGCGCTGGTACTTCCGGCTGATGATGTGTTTGATCCTTATGTTTTTCTTTGTGGCGTTCCTTGTGCTTGTTGTCTCTTCTATCACGGTGGTCCCTACTCTCTCTTTCCTTCCCATCTCTACTCCTCCTGTGATCCCTGTCAAAGCGTTCATTTTCACCACTGTCTCTTCGCCGATCTTTCCTGTAGTCTCTCCTGTGCCTGTCTCTATCTCGTTCCTTCCGATGGAACGAGTGCTGGTTGAAGTGTCCGTGGTTTCCGTGGTGATGAGGCGGAGCATGATGATGCCCCATTTCATCGTATTGATCAGGATGCATGTCAAACTCCGGATGATGGAAGTCCGGATTCATGCCGGCATCGTATCCGTGACCATGGTCTCGGCCCGACGCCATATCAGGCCCAAATGGAGGCGGTCCATGATTGTCGTGAAAGCGCCCACCTTGGCCGGGTGGCGGCATATGATGGGCGTGAAAACCATCCTGGAAATGGCCACCCGGAAATCCACCGTGGTCAGCGTGATGACCACCAGGGTACACACCGTCCTGAAACGGCATGTCATTCATGCCTGGATGATCGGTGCTGCCACCTGGTGGTGGTTGTGCGAACTCGCTGTGGTGAGGAGGAGGGCCACCTCCACTTCGTTCTCGTTCACGACGAGCCGCGATTCTTCTGTCCCGATTCTCTCCGTCAGGATGCTTTTTCCTCTCTGGTGACGGTGGACGGAATTTGTTGGGGAGGTCTTGGGACAACCTCTCCACAATGGTCGCTCGCTCTTTGCCTGCAAACGAAAAGCGGTCAACTTCGACAAGGTTTTCAGCTGTTTAGTTCCTCATGCATCACAGACCACACCTCCATCGAATGGGGATGAAACCGATGCCTTTTGACAACAAAAGGATGAAGTGAATGTTGACAACATTTACCCATCACGTCAACGAAGACGCTCATGACGTTTCCCATCTTTGACGTTTCGTTGTATTTTTCGGCGCACAAGCGAGCTGATTTCGTCGAGGTGAAAAGTACCTTCAACAAACAAAAGGGCAATCGATTCGAATTCCTCCCAGTCATATTCTGCAGTTTCAACCGTCTCCACCCCTGCTGACGGAGTCCAGTACCACACGCAACGTATCTCTCAGGGCACCACAATGCGTCAGCAGCCATTGGGCCAGATGAGACAAGGAGAGAAGAAAAGTCTCGGATGAAAGAATCACACAGAAATGTTTCCATTGACTTGTGTTGTTTCAAACAGCGACCAAATGGCCATTTGAAATTTTGTTCAACTAAATTTCGGTTGAAAGCGGTGAACAATCTGACTTTGTGCATCACAACTGCTTGGTGTAACTGTATTGGAATGAATACCTTGGCAACGCCGAGATGCTTCTTCGTTCTCGGGTGGAAATATATCTTCACCTCTTCGATGGTTCCAAAACTCTTGCACATGTCGTTCAGGAAGTTCTGGTTGATGTTATCATTCAGGTTGACGAACGTAACCTCTTTGGCCAGAGGTTTCCCAACGTAGTGTTCATCGTACTGTGGAAACAAATGACGTTGAGATGTTGAGTGCTTCGCTACAGACTCATCCCTGCCTCTAAATTGCCCCGCGAACTTGTTCGGCAAAATGTCCTTTTCGAAGACCATATTCTGCTTTTGGTGTTTTCTTTTTTCTTTTGCAAAAAGTTGAGTGCAGATCACCTGGAACTGGGGAACTGGCAAGAACACCGGCTCTCTCCTTGTCCAGAAACGTTTGAACCGCGACCGTGGATCTGCTGGTGTGACCTCTTGCTCCTGAAAATTTATCACAGAAATTTGATTTCGTTTAGACAACGCAAACACGGAAAGAGACACGAAATCTGGATGGTGACCACAGTCCTTTGCTGCACTGAGCGCTCATCTGAAGCCGCTGGTTAGCATCGTTTGTCTGCAGCTCAGTATTGTCAAAGTAAGGACTTTGCATACCGTTGCAGATTCTCCATCGAATCTGTAGATCTTCTGAGGCCCATGTCTCAACGCTGGATCACACACCAATTTGTAGCTTCTCTTGTCGTGCCTTTCTTGATGGTTCGGTCGACTGTGATGGTGCTGTGGTGGGAACCTTTCCTCTCCTTCAAAGCGCCGCAAGCCATTGAAGTCTGCAAAAATATAATAATCTGGTTCGCACTGCGTGCAAGATGATGACAATTTCTCTGCCCATTTGGAAAATGCAGAAATCGAGAGAAACGTTGAAAAATTGACAGCAGAACAAAAATGCCGTTGCTCACTTGAAGATTCGAATCGTTCGAAATGATCCATTATCTGCCGAAAAACTGAACCAGCATTCGAACCATATTGTTAGGAATCTTTGTGGCCCATATTACGTGTCCACAGGACTTCAGTCACACTGTATTTTCCAAAAGTTGACAAAAAATCCAAATCCACGAATTGTGTTCTGCAGTTATGCGCCATCTAGTGTGATGAACGCCAAGCCACTTTCAGGAAACAGTTTCTAAAACCAACATTGAAAATTGCTGATGTCAAATTCCCGCCTGCACAACTGTTTTCGCAAGCTAGTGACTTTCAAAAGTACATTGTGTTAATTCAGCCGTTTTGTCTTTGGTCTTTCATTTCTGAAATAGCACACACAGAAAAAATAAGAAACTGCTAGCAGACGATGTGCTCATATCACGTGGTTTCCTCCGCACATGTCCAACGATCTGAAATTCAGCAGAGCGAACTTGTGTCCTTGATTTCGCGCAGATCTGCAATGAAAATCCAGAAAAAGGCAAAGAAATTTCTCCAGCTTCTAGCTGCGGAGTTGCCGAAAGGTGAGAGGAGGTCGCAGCGGTGATTGCCAGGTTTCGGCCTGTTGACCTGTAATTTCGAAACAGATCCCGCACCGACTTTCAAGCACTTGACTGTCTGCAGAGTCCACAAGCGCGGAGATCTGGAGTCTTTGCCAATCAAAGCTCGTCTCGAGTCTTTGACCAATCGAACTGGAAATGATCTGTTTGAGTTCATGGATCTAAATATCGCCACTCACTGGTCAAGAGATCGTGCAAGCTTGTCTGTAGTCAACTGTTTCAGGGGTTGACTGAAGATGGAACTTGTGCTTTCAGGCTTGTCAGCCAAGCTGCTTGGCAAGGTGTTTGAAGAGAACATCAAAACGCTCCCCGATGTTGCTTTGCGGGAGGAATTGGTCAGCAACACGGGTGACTACGTTCGAGTGCTTTCACGGTGAGTACGTACAAACACGTGTGTCAGAAGTGCTGAGACCTGTACAGATTTCCGAGCACCATGAACTGCTTTCCATCACCCAGGCGTGAAGGAGCGCACGTGTCCATTTTGATTCACAAACCGTTGAAACCGTCGCACAAAAGCACACATGGTGCTTAGACCAACGTGTTTCTTGTTCGCCACAGACTGCTGAAAGATGACGAATCTGGTGACACCCAACCTGATCAAAGAGACGAGCGCAACACCACGACTGCGGATTATCCGTTCAATCTGTACACGGGACAGACCCGATTAGGAGATGATGTAACGGACGAATCTCTGTGTGAGTGGAAAACAGTGCTTTTCACCTTTGTCAAAAACAAATAGTTCGGGAGATTTGTTGATGTTGGTCGTGAACACGTTCAGGAGCTTTCTTGATGTCTTTTTGCAGACAGGTGTCTTTTTGAAATGACACGGGAAGAGTATCTGCTTTCACAGGTACGAGTGCTGAAACGACTTTTGTCAGGATTTATTTTTTCTGGCTTTGTTTGCCTTCAAAAAGAGTGCGGCGGATGACAATTGTTCACAGCTCGGCGATTTCTGTTGCAGCTGACAAGTGACAGTGATCTCAGCAACGCAACAATTGGCTCAAAGGATCCTATCAAGACGACGATGTTGCTGTTCAACAAGTACATGAAACAATTACCTCAAACATAATTCGCGTCCTGAAATAAAGCCAGTTTCCTCCGGTGTTACATCTGCATTGTAACTTTCAGGAAAATTTCAGAATCTGTGGAAAAGGTCCTCGAGCGTGAAGATCTGGAAAGGTTCGTACGCAATACACGCCGTCAACTGAAATGTTGGAAGAAAACTCGTGTTGATACAGGAGAACAAAACTAAATTTCATAATTCACAACAGGACGAAGGAGTTACAGGAAACTATTCTGCGCAACGTTGTGTATTTCCACATGAAACACAACGAGGAAGGTAGAGCTTCGAATGAAAATTCGTCCTCAGGCCACACGTACGAAGATGTTATGGCTGCGCTGTTGGCGATGTATGGAGATTTGACCTGTGTTTCTCTGAGGTACGCTCGCATGTTGTCTGTTTTCCCCAGAAATGTCAGGATTTGCTTTCGTTTGGCTTACTGATGGAGTAAACTATTGTTTCAGAAATCAAGACGAAACTGCTGCAAAAATGGCCAGCAGAAAGTTTATGATGCTGGTCAAGTATATTCTACACTCGTCACAACAACATATCATGGACACCATCATCCAAATGACGCAGCTTTCAAAGAAAGACGAACAGTTTGTTCTGCTTCTGTACAGGTGCGGGTGGATCCACAGCTGGTTTTATTTTCGTGAACAGGTTCGCGGACGAAAACATTCTTGGCACTTGGTCAATTTTGAACAATTTGTTCTTTTCTTTCTTTGTAGCGGTCTTGTTGAAGACCCACCCTTTTCACTGCGCGAGCCCATTTCATACACTAAGTACGTGCTTATGGTCGCACATTTTACTCGTGCGGTTGGTGGACAGGAAGCTGAGCGTCTCAGAAAGGTACCGTGAGATGCACTCGCTGTTTGATGATCGCTCTCGTCAACAACTCAACTGCTGACTGACTCCAGCTGAGACGCTCAAATCATGAGCTCCGATGAAGTCATGAACATCTTGTGTGTAAACGCAGCATGGTGGGCAAGAGACTCCACAGTGTCCAATTTTTTTTCACAATCTTTTTCTCGCCTCTTGTTTGTCCGCAGGTTGCTCTGACAAAGAAGGCTCCGAAGAAATACCTAGCATGGTTGAAAGAACATGATCAGGAAATTGCGGACGACTTACCAGATAATGTGGCCAGTTTCAAAGGCGTCAATGTCACAAAATTCCTTCTGGAAGAAGCGAGTGAAGACACGATGGAACGACTGTTGAATGTGAGTAAAACGATAAACTGTCCCAGAGTTAGAACGGTGTTGTTGTGGAGATGGTTGCGATGAACATCTTTCTTTCAGACTTTGACTGTGGAACCAGACGGACAGGTCGAAGAAGCTGCGACTGTCCAAGAGACTGAGGATGTCGACCCCGAAATTGAAGGCGAAAATCTGTTCTTCATTGACACGTCGTCTGGAGACCCAAAACCTGAGGTACAAGGGACAGTCTGTCGCCCTCTGCCTTTGTGCAGTTGCACTTTTCCACAGCGAGCATTTTTGCCAGATCGTGTCAGACAATGAGATGAAATCTGTTGCAAGACAAGCAATTGCAAAACACATTGTTCGAGAAAGACCATGAGAATACGATGCTTTTGTTTTGTACAGGAGATCAACGTGGATGAAGAGGATGAAGAAGAAATTGTTATCGACGACGAAATGTTGGACAAAGAGTTGGCGGCCATGGACAACATAATGGATGTGGTGTGTTGCTTCCTTTTGTTCGGATGTTCATTCTTGCGCATTTAACAAAACAGAGGAAGAGGATAGACCGAGAAACTCGTGGTGTATTATATTTTTATTCGTCCATTTTCAACAGGGAGAGTTTGACGATGATTCAGACACTGAGAAGTTTGAGAAGAAAGCAGAAGAGGACGTGGTGACGGCAACAGAGGCGGCGTTGGCAGAAATTCTTGAAATCCCATCAAAGAATGATTCTGGAGAACAACAATCCGACGACGGTTCGGAAATGTCGGAAGGTACGATTGTGTTGACATTTGTTTGGTTCAACAGATCCAGCGCGCTTCATAGCTTGCTGGTATCTGTGACTGGTGACTGCGTGAAAAGGGGAAGTTTCATGCTGGTAGTTACTTTTTGTGCCCTCTCGAAATGTATTCAAAACGTGACTGCAGAGTTGCATTTTCTTCTGGACGTTTGATTCTGAGAAGAGTCATAGTTCGTGTTTTCTGCAGACAAGTTTGCACCAGACGATGAGGAAAATAGCGAAGTGGAAATGCAATCGGAAGACAACATTCCAGTTGCAAGTGAAGCAGTCTCTCATCAATCTGTACAGGAGAAGACGGCGAAAATATGCGCTGTTTCTCCCATGAAACCTGAGAAGCCTGTGGACAGCAGCCAACTGGCAGCAAATAAATCTTCAGAGAAGCAGTCATCATCATTTTCAAATTTTGAGGGCTTGTTCTTCGTCGACAAAAGTCCCGGCAAGTTGGAGGTCAGTTGACAGTTTCACTGTCCTTCCAAAATCTCAAGATTTTGTTGCTTGTGTGTGTGTGTGTGTGTGTGTGTGAAGTTTGTTTTCCCCCCTTGTTTCCCTCACGTGACGTTTGTCTCTATTGCGCGGGGTTTTGTATTTTGTACGACGTGAAGGTTGCACCACCAAGTGGGAATACACACGACACGTCGTTGTCGCCAAGAAGGTCACGCCGAATTTCCGCCGAGAAAGAAGCGCAAGAGAAAGAGAAGTCTCTCTCTCCATTGAAATCTCCAGTTGGTGGGAGTCCAATTCCAAAAGGTGCTCTCGTGGACTGTGCACAGCCGCCTCAAGCACACTTGAACAAATCTGCCGGTGGTGCGAGATCACCGGGGAAGCCTGGCAACACGGAGGTAAATCCCACGGAGACAGCGAACGGTTCCAGCCCACTGAGTTCCCCAAGGCGTTCATTGAGGAAGTCTCCCAAGAAACAGCTGTCTTCGCCCAACGCTGAGACGCTTGTCAAATCGCCAAAGCAAACAACACCAAGGAAATCTCCCCAGCGTTGCTTGGAAGAGCGTAAAACTGGAGGTAATTTGGATTGGAATTGAATCGTTTACGACAATCTGTGCCAGTTTTTGTTTCATTGCCGTGCACATTCACATGGATGTGTTTGCAACTTTCATGACAGATGCACCGCGCAGACGTCGCTCACATTCCCAGCAACAAGACGGAGAAACTACCGAAGAGACGTGAGTGTGTGGTGCCTCAAGCTTTCAACTGTCGTCCACTTCGTTTGGAAAGCAAGAATTCAATGTGTGACACATGACTAAAGGTTTGGTGTTGCTTGCTTTCAGGGTGATGGCAAATATTTCACCAACTAACTCTCCCAACAAAGGCGCAACAGAAAGCAAAAGTCCTGCAATTGTCGGTAAGTTTTTTTACATCGGACCTGCTTTCATTTGAACATACATGTTCACCGAAAAAAAACCCCTGAAACACAGTCTCTTCCGTGGTTGGCTTTTTGAAGGTGACGACAAATCTTCGTCGAAAACACTCGCTGAGGAAACGGACGGATCCGAAGTGGTTGCCGTTCACAGCAGAACTGCGATGCTGCGAGAGGAAAGCCCCAAGTGGACTTCGCCAAGACGGTCGAGGCGGTCTCTGGCAACTCCTGGAAAGCCTCCAATGGAAGCTCTCCTTGAAGGTTCTCCTCTAAAGAATGCCAATGGCGACCACGTTGAAGTCTTCGATTTGTCTGGTTCACAGCTGAACACCAACACACCCAGAAGAAGATCACTGCGCAAAAGCATCCTTTCCAAACACATGGATGACCCAAGCGAAGTTGGTTTGAGCATTGACGACATCAACGCGCTGTCTGACAAACGGCAGACAAGGAAGCGAAACAATTCTCAGACATCAGCTATGAGTGAAGAGAGCGTCAGTTCGAACACAAGGTCAAAAGCCAAGGCGCTCTCTGTCACCCAAACCGAAAAACCGTCAACACCAACCAGAAATACGAGGAGAAAGAGCATGCCAGCGGCAACCCAGAGCAAATCGAAGTGTATCGACGAGAATCAAACAGCAGACAGCCCAGCAAGATCAACACGGCGAAGAACCATGCACGCACAGACATCTGAATCTCCGACTTCCAAAAAGTCAAAGGTGAGAAAATTTGGTAGATACCATAGTTTCCAAGGACATTTGAGTTCAAAGAATTTACTTTAGGTAAATTACAAGAGGCTACGAGAAGCAGCTCCCTTTTCGTTGAACTGAAATTTTATTTGAAAGGTCGTTTTTTCAGTTCTTGTGAGGTGCAGCTTGAAAAGCAATCCACAGGACAACAGTATCTCAAAAATGCACCAAAATTCGCTGGTCGCTGTCAACATGGTAGAGCAAGGTGGTTGTGAAGACTGCGTCGAGGTTGACGCACAACAAGAGTTCAGGAGTTCTTGTTTGTGCGGTCCGCCTGGAGCTGTGGTTGGGTCTTCACGTGAAACTGCCAGTCACGAAACGCTCGAGAAACAGTATTTGTGAATTGTTGTGCTTGTTCGTTTCATTCCATCGCAGACACTGCAAGGCCTGTGGTCGGTGAATGTCGCCGAAGACACAGCTGTTGTCGAATTTCTCGCAAATAAAACCATGGCAAATAGTCTATCGAGAACGGTTCTTTTCATCCTGTGAATTGTGGCAACGCGGTGTGGAGTCTGCCACACTGACACAATGCTAATCCACATTTTCTTCGTCAGCGAAACATTTAGATTCACTACTTTGGAAGACATCGATCCTCATCGCAATCTAACTGAATTGAGAACTTTAGATTCCAATCAATGAAAACCAGAAAATGAGTGCAAATCCCCATCGTCAGAACTTCACGAGTCTGGGTTCCACAATTTTGCCAAGGGAACAAAAATGTCGTGGACTCTACAATCACAAATTTGAACGAAATTACGGGAGCAATTGTCGGTCAAACAATTTTTCGGGCATTTTCGGCCAGCTAGCTACCGTCTGGATGACGCGCTGTTTAGTTGTCCTGGATGACGCGCTATTTAGTCTTGCGAACAGCCATGTTTGTTAGGTCATAGCAGAAAATACATTTTGTGGAAAACATCAGAAATGCCTTGAACAAAGGCCGTTCCTGCAGTTTTTGACATTGCACCGTGTCTAAGCATGGCTGGGATGGACTATTCTCAGTGGTTGTCAGTGACTGAGACTCTCCTGTTGCTGCACGACGGCTTGATCCGAGTGACAGATTTGGTGGAACTGCCCTACGATGTCAACGCAGGGGATCCTGCAGACGGGGAAGTTGTCAGTTTCGACAGCAAGAGCCCAACAGAACTGAGTGAAAGACTCAGGACCGTATGTGGTACGCACAACAACACGTACGCCCGGCTGTTGGAATATCGACTGAACGCATTGAGAGGCTACTGGCATGCGCAACAGCAGATCGCCATCGAAGAGCAACAAGAAAGAGACGCCACGACACACGAAGAAACCATCGCAATCCTGAAGAAGCAAGGGTTGTGGAAAGAAGCTGAACAGGCATCGTTTTCAACCAGATTCAGTTTGTTGCTGGTGTTACCCTTGTTGCAATCTCAAAGCAAGATCGACCCAGCTTTGTGTGGGATCACCGCAGAGCTGCTGCTCAACTGTCTGCGAGAATGCAGCCCTCTGAGTCTGACCAAGGAGCCCAGCGATTGCCTGAACGGCTTGGAAACCTTGCTGAGCACATGGCTGGGGGAAGGGGCTCCGGAACAGTGTGTGAAGGACCCGAGTCAGAGGGAGAACGCGGCTTCGGCGCTCGTGGCTTTGACGTGCGCGAGGTGAGTGCGTCACTGCACGTCTTGCGAAACTTCCGCTTGGTCACACGAGAGACTCGCTTGACCCTGACGCGACGTGCGCGAGGTGAGTGCGTCACTGCACGTCTTGCGAAACTTCCGCTTGGTCACACGAGAGACTCGCTTGACCCTGACGCAATCTGCCATATAGGAAAACTGTCTCGGCTCTCCAATGCCGATGTTGATGTTCTCTGTTGGTGGTCTCTCAAGAGCTGCTTGATGCTTTTTGAAGCAAGAACATGTCACTGCTGTCGATTCAGCAGAGCTGGTTGCGCGCGCCACTTCTGTCAACCAAATTCAGTCAACATCCTTTCACTTCAGGGAGTTGGGGAATGGAGTGTCGGTTTTTCTCCAGTTTTGCATTGTGATTTTCCAGGGGCCACTTGAAGACGTTCATCCACACCGTTCATCTGCTGCAAAAGTTGACAGACATCGAGACCTTGCCGGTTGCTGACATCTTGAATCGCCTCCTGTTGATGGACGGTGGTCAAGGTCAACCTTCAGCGGTTCTTGGCAGCAAACACATCGTGTGCTGGGGATTCGAAGATTTGCTGTCAATAAATGAAACCAAAGAACAGCAAAATCCTGTTCAGAATGCAGCTTCCCAACAAGCGGAAAAAGAAAAAGGTACTGGGCAATTGCACCTCTCGTTTCTTGAAGTGGCTCGTTCCTTGTGAGAAACTGTTGAAAAATTTGTTCATTTTATTCTCAGCAGTCGAGGTTGAGGTTGGTAGAAGCATAACATCTGACGGAAAATTCATTTACACCACGAATGCTCAAGGAAGAGGTCTGGCAAAAGTTGGATCAGGATTACACGGAACCCTCAGGTTGTTGTCTCGCATCGTCTGGCTGGTTTTGAGAAAAAAGTTCATTGCAGAAAAGATTTCGTTGCGTTGGTTGCTTACATTCGCTTCGTGTCGTACAGGGGTTACGTGTACGCTAAAAATCCGGACCTACCTGCTGGACGCGTTGCTTGGGGAAATGGACTGCTGCTTCACAGACCTGTGGAGAACGACAAGGAAGCAAATGCTCTGAACATGGCTCAAACCATCAACCCAGATACTCTCAAGGTACATCTGATCTGGTGTCAATGTTCATCTTGTACAAACCGTTTCAGTTTGCAGAGTGAGAAATTCCTTTTGTTTGTTCTTCCAGATTGAGAGCCAAGCACCAGTCCCAGAACAATACACGACCGTGGGAGCGTTCACGACAGTGTCCTTCTCCAGTGACGGTGTTTACTTCTACTGGTTCTGGTGTCCCGGCACTGTCGCAGACAAAAATACCAAGGGGCAAACGCTCAACATGGATTGTTGCAAGATTGATGTGAGTGTCAACAAGCGAACTTCACCAAAAGTACAAGAGTTGGGTTGAAAACCAGAAAACGTTCGATCTGAATTTGTCGGCTGAATCACGCACTTGTTGCAATGAACGTGATGCCAGGTGGACTGACTTTGAGTTGGGTGGGGGAGTCCACCGTTGATCATTGGTTTGACCTTTGGTGACAGTGAGGTCACACGTTTTTAGGTGATTTGAGGTGGGTTGCACGATTTGGGCTGATGAGCCAAATCGGTGCGAGCCAAATCGAAGCACCTATAGGCAGCCTCTTCCAAAAGTATGTCAGCAGC
>JAAUXT010094396.1_pt1 | contig 25723 bp, 30 predicted proteins | sample 7278171 | NCBI WGS metagenome assembly JAAUXT01 (sample SAMN14350112, study PRJNA611818) | marine sediment metagenome | isolation source: surface marine sediment (1.8m) | place: French Polynesia: Moorea | collected 2018-08
CACATGACCCAGACTGCCAACACACAATAGCTTGTGACACCATAGAGGAAGGTAGCCTAAACCACTGAGCTCCAACTCATACTCTACAATAAACTATACTACAACATCACACTACTGGGGCTTCACTCACATATATAACAACAGGGAGCCATTTCGGTTGCAGAATAGCAATTCAGGGCTGGGGGAGATTTGCTTGTGGTTGGGTCAGACAACAAGAGATCTGCTGCTTCAGAAAGAAACCCAGTTGATGTGGAGAGTTGCCCAGTATGCCACCCTCACCATTACTCATGGTGGTACGTCGAATTGCCCCGTCATGAAGGTGGCTGCTGTGACAGGAGAAATGGGCTTGGTCAACATCTGGTTTATTGGCTGAAGAAAGCCCAATGAAAAGGCCACAGCACAGCAGTAGTTCTCGAACTGTAGACATCACTGAACCCGAAGTAACCTGGCTGTGATTCTCGTGCCGTCGCAAAAGAGCCTTTTGTATACTTTCTCCCACGAAGGGTGTTGTCACCCCAAAAAGAAGCATCACGGGTCATCAGTCATCATAATATTTTGCACAAGTATCCCAAAGCCAAAAGACTTCTTCCCAGATGCATTTATCTCAGACAGTTTTCCCAACTGGCTCAAGAACAAGGCGAGAGTAAGAAAATGGGAAAATGTCAAAATGTCACACCCACTCCATCTCACATGTGTGATGATGCGCGGGGTCTTGTTGTTTTGTTGGGGTTTTTTTGGTGTGTGTGTGTGTGTTTTGTTTGTTTGTTGTTGTTTTTGGCAGGTTCATGCAGTCAGCGGCAGCTTTACTCGACGGTGTTGTTCGTGCACGTGTTGCCAAAAAAGAAGCTGCGCGAGGGGACTCTTTCCAAACGGAGGCGTGGAGATGTCGCGATAGGATTCTGTGAAGATCGGGACGTGACGAGCTCGAAGAGTTTCAATCGTAATGCAGTTTGGATCACAGAAGAAATTTTTATGAGAATGAAAAACTTATTTGCACTGAAGGCAAGTGAATACTTGAATTCTTTTTTCGCAAAAGTGCACTCGTTGTGGGGTGTCTTGGTCCCTGTCGAAACATCTGCAGGTCAGAAATTAATTTTGAAATGCTGAGACCACGTCTGGATTGTCTTTGCAAGCTGTTCACCAAAAAAAGAGATCAACAGCACTTTCGTGCCAGAATAGATATTGTATTGTGTGAAGTTACCACGGTCTGTCGCTTTGATCTCTCGCTTGCGCGGCTGGAATTGTTTGTGAATCCAGTTTGTCGCAGCCTTGATTTTCTACGGAAGTGAATTTTGGGAGGATTCTGTTGGTTTGTGTGTACATTGTTGGCAATCGGCTGATTGGGATCATCACCGGGCTGCTATTCTGGATCCAGGAGCCAAACAACATGAATGACTCTCCTCAAGAGAACAAGAATTTGGAGCTCAGCAGGAGATAATCCTCCAGAGGACCCCAGGTCCAAAATGTACCTCCAAAACCAAAAGTTGCATGAACTGTGCCATTACCAGAAAGACTCTGCAGGAAGCTCGAAATAATCAACCCCAACCCTTGCGGAACAGATTGTGGTGAAAAAAAATAAGGAGGACAATGCCAGCTGAGTCACTTCACGTAGTCTGTTCCTTTTCTGCCTTTTCAGATCATTCTGGCTGTTTTGACCGTCCGGACATCAGGTAAAATGTTTATTTGGTTGACAAAAAGTGAAGCAATTTCTGTGTCTCACGATTTGAACAACACGTGGCACACAAGGGAAGGAAGAAATATGTCGCCACAAAAGAGACGTCCGTTTTCGTTGACATGTCAGAGACTGAGCACGAGGTATTGGGTGTGTGTGAGTCTTGAGCGGGAACAAAACCTTCAGCACCCACGGGACCAGTGACCACGGAGAAGAGGTGCACGGCTGACGAGGAGCACTGCCTCTGACCAGGACCCTCACCAGTGGGGTGGCGGATACAAGACCCAAGGGGGGACCAAAAGCGTTGAGGCCTGTAGGCAGGCAGGGCACATCTTTGGCTCACGAGTTGCATGCAAAATAATCCTGGGGTCTGGAGTCCACCGAACGTAAGAGTACCGGTACGCAAAGAAAGTGCTCTGTTCGCCGAGAGGATCAAGGTCATCACGTTCCAGATGATGCTGTGCAACAACAGGCCGTGCGCCAGATGGTATGATGGAAAATGAAGAGACCACACCCAAAAAAAAACTTCAGAGAAACCACCCTCAGAGAATCCACCCTCAGAGAAACCACTGTTCACCTCACAAAATGTTGTCGGTGAAGTTATTCAAGATGTGTACAACAAGCAAGCCCCCGGCATAAAATGGTGAAGAAGAACGTTGGCCAACTCCGCCGTCGACAACGACGTCGAACCGTGTGCCTGTTTGAGGTTTCACCGTATTTCCTTTGACCTTTAAGGTTCCGACCAAATTTTCGAAGGACAAGGGGACTGTGCTCGAGCGAGTCTTAGTGCGCCAATTCGAAGAATGTTTGATCTTGAGTTTGCACGACGCCTACCGCCCACCGAGAGGAACCGATCCAATGCATGCACACGAGCAAAGGAACAATGAAAAACGTGCGGCAGTGCACTGGAAAAAATTCACTTCCTTTTCGACTGAGTGTACCATGGCTGTCCCCTCCGTGTATCCCCTTGGTAAGCACTGAAAGGCGATATAAATCCATGCCACAGGAATGTACATGGGCTGTTACCGGGAAACACCGCGAAGTCGGGAATTTGCCTTCAGTCCCGGCAACTACAACCCAGCTCTGCTCGACACTGCAACTTGCAGGTTTGGAGAATTGTGATTGCAACGAAACTCATTCCCGGCTTTTTCTTTTGTCCACCACACAAAACTTCAGCGCAATCTTCTTGATGGGTGCGTTTGGTAGCAACTCAGCTGCATGTTTAAAAATCTTGTCCCCTCAAATGAAATAAAATGAAACCACAGGAGCCGTTTGACAAACAAATTTCGACCCGATGCATTTGGCGTTTGTACGTTGTGCCTTTGTGCTTTCAATAACAGAGCCAAGTGTGGAGCGTGGGGCTCTGCGTACTCAGCGCTGACACAGGGAGCCTTCTGCTTCTGCGCAAACGACCTTCCGCCGGATTTCACGTCGTCGCTGGAGCCCAGCGGATGTGCGACTCCGTGCAGAGGGAATCAGTCCGAGACGTGTGGAGGGGACGACCACGTCAGCGTCCACACCAGTGTGCTTCCGCTCCGAGGACTCCAGTTCTGGGTCGATGACGTCATCTTCTCCGTCGGAGACCAAGTGGAATTCGATGTTGATCTTCAAGTGTCGTCTGCCGCGGTGGAGATCACGATGGATTACGGTGATGGCAGCTCCAGCATTTCAGACGAGATTGGCCAATTCACGCACGTTTACACTGAACCCGGATTCTACATCCCGACCACAACCGCTAACAACATTGGAGCGCCAGAGGCAGAAGTGAGTTAACAATTTCTCTGGCTTGCTTTCGTTGAATTTCTCATTTTAACAATCACAAAGCAGCCCAAGATCAACTTTAGGACAACAAGACCTGAAGGAAACAGAATGACCTGTACCTTTTTGAGAGCCAAACTTGTGTGTTCTGCACCCCAAAGGCCCCTGCATGAGAGCCTTCAATTAAGCCTTGTGATGTGCACAGGAAATTTATGGAAATTCTGGGTGACAAACCGGACCAGCATTTCAACCCGTTGTTCACGACTCAATTGCAGGCGTTGAGATCTTCTGTGAAAATATACGTGCACGAGCCTCCTCGCCTTGTGAGCGTCGCGTGTCCACCAGAGGTCGCTGTGAACACCGAGGTCCTCTGCGAGGCAACGTTGATTGACGGTAACGCGATGCACGTGACGGCGGATTTCGGAGACGGCGTCACGGAAACATTCGCTGCCGCGGGTCAGTCACGTGTTCCATGCAAGAATAGGCAGATTAAGCACGACGTTTGAAATCACCCGTCGGAGCCCCGTCGCGTCAACGTCGCGTCAAAATTGCTATTTCGACGTTCACACGTTGTATCAGCGACGTGACGTTGGCGCGACGTTTTGCAGCTGTCAAACGTCGTGCTTAATCTGCCTAATATGTGAGAGGGTGAAGTTTTTGTCAGTCTGCGCATGTTTGCAGTCTGTTCACACGGTAAAGCGACAACAAAATTCTTTGCAAAACATTTCATCGTCCCAATGTTCAACGATTGAAATTCCAAGAACATGTTCTTTTCTCCACACCTGTTTGCGAGACAAGTGTGTGGCACATTCCCTTGTAAATTTGTGCAGATCCGGTGAGAGTGAGCGTTGGTCTGAAGCCTCCACAGGTCGACTCAAGTCAGTTCAGCGGGGGTGTGACTGACCTCAGCATCATCTACGTAATGCCCGGCCTCAGCTTCCACTCTCGCGATGCCCTCATCACTGGCGTTGAAGTTTACGTCGACACTCCTGGCACCTTCACGTTCCTGGTCAGTGTGAAGTCTTGAGCCAACAGAACCCACCTGGTTGAAACTGGTGGTGTGAGCAAAATGATTGTTTCAAGCCCGTTCCTATTGGTGGGCATGTATTACCCACGATAAAAACTCACGATAAAATGTAAGTGTTTGCAGGAAAACAACTCGTTCTCGGTATTTGTACGCAGGGTTTGTATTCTCGCTGCAGATTCTCAGAAAAGCGGACTGTAGCTTGAACCCGAGTTCATGCGTGGACATCCGAGTGCAGGCGTCGTGTGGGTCAGGATTCCAGTTCTGCCCCTACAGCGCTTCGTGCATGTCTGACGTGACGGACGCCACGCAGTGCACGCAGAGCACGTCGGCGTCCAGTGCTGGCGACACGTACGACGTCATAATCAGGTGAACACGGCTGCGCGGCTCGAGGAGCCCACGGTCTCTGTCGTGCAGAAGGTTTTGGACAGAAGCAAAACTTCATCTGCTGACAACAAAAACTTTGCAACCCTGCCCCCCCCCAAAAAAAACCGTTTTCTTGTTCTGCCAAGGGTTCAGATGTCCAAGTTCCAAGAGTGTTCAGATCAAAGTCCCTCTGTGATTTCTTTCTGGATCTTGATTTGTCACGCCAGGAAAGATTTTTCTCTGCAGATACGAGCACGTCACCACGACCACCGGGTTTCATATCACGCAGGCGTCAGGGTCTGGAATTTACAACGTTCTGCCAGGAGATATTGTCGGTGTACACTCTGCCGATGGGAGATTGGGAACCAAGACTCCTGCCCCGTCGACTGTTTTCACGCAGAGCGCGAGTCCACTGGAGTCAGGTGAGATCCCAGAGTACCATGTTGAATGTTCTTGGTCCTGTGGAGGCATCTCAACACCGATATGTTCGATACGTTTTGTGGTCAAGAACAGATTTGGCGATTCGACTGAGCACTCTGCTTGCGTAGCTTGAAAACATTCCGTATTCAAAACAACAGAAACACCGAAGTTTGATCTTCAGGCAGCACTTCCTTCACTGCGCGTGTAACGATCGAGAGGTGTTTTCCCTTGAAGGAGTCTCAATGGGATGATTGTTGACTTTTAATATGTTGGCATCGATCCGGTTTCCGATTCGTGATTCGGCATCCGGTCGTTCAGACGAGCTCGTTGTTTCTCTGACAAACAAACTCAAAAAGCAATTAGCAAATAGATTGTTTTGTCGTCAAGGAGCAGGTGTGGTCTGTCGAACCCGACTGTTCTTTCTTGATTCGTGTTGCGCAGTTACGAGTGTGACGCTGAGCACCATGAGCGTCGCGTCTGCGCAGCCGTACGTCCGGGTGCGCGCGCAGCGTCCGTCACGTGTCCTCGTCCAGCACTCGTACTCGCGCGAGGACGCATTCACGCTGCACGTCAGCGCCGTCAGCGCTTACCACGCCGCCGCGAACGCGACCGGGGCAGCCAACATCAGCGTCTCTGGCGGCATCAACGTGACCATCATTGACGTAGAGGAATTCGCGAGAACGGGGGATGCTGTCTTGATTTCCCTGGAACCACACTCAGGTTCGACCCAACTCCTGCGCACACACATTTCATGTTTGTCACAAAGTTTTTCACACGCGAAGCGCACAAAACCAGTCCTCAACACCTCACCAAATACTCACTATATTTCTTTCAGGTTTTGGAATCCGCTATCTGTGGTCATTTGGTGACGGCACAAATGACGTCAACACGACCACGCCCTCGGTCGAGCACACGTACCTCTCCGCAGGAACATACAACATTACTGTCGTTGCCTCAAGCGTTGCCGACTCCAAGGAAAACGTCTCAATCATCACCATAGAAGACCAACTGGGCAGTTTGGTTGTTGTTCCAACCCTGCGTGCGTCGGGAGAGGAGTCTCAGTTTCAGATCACCGTGTCGGAAGGGACTGGTTTCAGCTGCAACGTGAAGACGCTGAAATCTGGTGAAGTGACGCACGATGTGAATGAGACTTTGCCCCCGACCAATCCTTTCGCCGTGAACATCGTGTTCACTGAAGCCGGGACCTACGTGTTGAATGTGACCTGCTGGAACCACGTCAGTCGTGTCTCCACCACAACAGAGCAAGAGGTGCGGTTTATGTATGGACTTCATAGCACTGCACGGTAGAAATCTATCTGGTGTGTACTCGGCATCAAAACAACTGGTGCTGATGGGGATCCAAGACTTGAAGCCAGGGGGTTCTCAACTTGTTGGAGTGTCACACCCTGTGCGTGAGGCTCAACCTGAGATGGGGTGGCCGTGAACGAACAAGTACCTGCTTGTCAGGTTCCATCAGCTCTCGTGGCTCAGGCCAAGATTCAAGCCAATCGTTGAGAATCGGTCGGGTCGGGGCCATGGTGACCCCGACCCAGTCTCAACCTGTGTCTGAAACGGGCCCAGGTTTCACCTGGAGACGGTGAAATCTCTTTTTGTTGGTAAAATTCGACGACGTACGTGCACAGGGAACTTCAAACTCACTGTGTTCTGTTTTTTGTGCTTCGCCGCAAGTTGCCCCTGTTTGTTTGTCTTTTTGCTTCCAGATCCATCAGGGCATAGGATCAATCAACGTTTCATCAGCAACTGGCTCCAGTTTCGTTGCCGTTGGAAACGATCAGGTCGTTTCAGTGACCATCTCCAGTGGGTCGAACGTGTCCATTCAACTCACTTGCCAAAATACGACCGATTCAGAAACACGATTCATCGGAGGTACGGTGTCGTCATCTGTTTGCTGTCTCGTAGTTCCTTGCTTTCACTTGCGTGAATGAGACATGCAGGGCCCTTCTTTTTCGGGCAGACCGTCTGAGTTGCGCTGAGATGAACTTGATGTCAGCGTTGCCTCTTTGTTCCCTCACTTTGGATCTTCTCCATCAATGAAATTGTGATTTGCAAACTCAACAACAGTCATCAATTGTGGAAAGAAGTTGATTAATATTTGCAGGGTACCACCGCAAAGTCTGAAAGCAAAGTTTGATTTTTGTGAATGTTCGTCACCAAGCGAAACAACAGAGCTCTTGGAACGTTGAGCTTGTGGTGTGTGCAAATTCATGGGCAACTGTGTGCTATTGTTTGGTTTCCACCACAGTGCTATTCAATTATGTCGTTGGCAAATTTATTGTCATCAATATGTGTCATCGGCAGTTGTGTGTATTTTCCTCCAAGGAAAACTTTATCCACACACGAATTGATGGGATGACACGTTTGCGTTTTTCCTGTGGATCGGCACTGAAGGGAACTCTTGAGTACATTCAACATCCTGTAGCGGACTCGAACCTATTAAACTCGACAACACAACACAACACAAAAGATGAATCCACTCCTTTTCACAATCAATCAAGTTTGTTCTGCCCAGAACAATTTCTGCGAATAGAATCTTCAAGTGAACTCTTCAAAAAAGAACAGAACTTTTCCCCATGGCCTCAGAGAGGCAAAAGCAACAAGCAAGTGCAAAACCGAAAGTGACATACCAAATCAAGAAACGAAAAGTACGTAATTCGCCAATTCCACGACGATGAGAGAAACAAGTGGACAAAACCACTTTTGTTATCCCTGGCGGGCTTTCGTTCTGAAATCCAGGAAAAGTCGTGGAAAGCTACCAGATCACTCCCCCTGTTTGTGTGATAAGTGTCTTGATTTTTTTCAGACATTGTCCCCGGGAACAAAGTGTTCAGCTTCGGGTGCAACGTGACGCAGGCGGGCAGTTTCCTCGTCAAGGCGAGTGCCTGGAACCGGATCAGCCAGCAGGCGGCCGAGGTGACCCTGCAGGCGCAGCATCCGGTTCTCGACCGATTCTCTGTGGAGAACGACAGCCCGGTGCTCACGCCCCCTGGTGAGATGACGAGTGTCACGTGAGCGATTTATCACCTCAAGAATCCCATATTTATTCCAACCTCTGACTCTCCCCACGCTGCGGGAACCAGAAGATCGATGAAGCTGGTGTCACTGTGTTCCCGCAGGTACTGTGACCTTCAGAGTGAGGTACCCATCTCCGCTGCCGCTGCCTACTTCTGCGCAAGTCAAGTGGTTGTGGAGCCTGGGGAACTGGAGTCTCTACGACGACGCAATCGACGCGCACGTTTCTACGTTCACGCGAGAGTTCGTGCAGGGCGACTTTGACGTGGAGCTCGTCATTTCCAACGACGTGTCGGTGGCCGTGCGTTACTCCACTCAGGTGCGGGAGGCTAACGAGCCCGGCGAGCGTACTCAGCTTTGGGATTCCGGAGCCCAGGCCTCTCCAAGGCAGAGACAGAGTTCGCAGCATTTTGGAATGAAAAGAAGCGGGAAGCCGTGCACGTAAAAGTTTAGCTTTATTTTTCTTGAACAAGAAAGAACAAAGAAACTGGAACGTCAAGGATCGAAGCCGCCACAGGTGTCTGTCGAAAAGTGACGTCATCATCAACGGACTTCGAAGGTCTCCACAGACAGTGTTGAAACACATTTAAATTGACCGCAGGTCAAAGTGTATCAAGGCATCTCCGGCGTGGCGGTGCAGCTGGTCGTGACGCGCACCGTCGGCGGCGTCGACTCGCAGGAGGTGACGGACGTGGCGCAGGGAGCCGCCCTCGAGGTGTCGCCCAACACCCCCGCCAAGCTCCGCGTCTCGGCTCAGGACGGAGGTCAGAACCAAAGTTGCTCGTACAAGGACAAGAATCAAGATTTACTTGGCACCAAGAACAACAAGGTGCGTTGGGTGTGAATTCTCTCGATCTGCACAAACCAGTATCTGCTGCTCGTTGGAGTGTGAAGCTTGGGACAAGTTGCCGAGTGATTGTTATGTGCGTATCGATCTGCCTTCAGCCCGAATCACGCAGTTCCTACTCGCGATGTACACATCCCCCGGCGGAGAACTCGTCCACTCCGACCAATTGACCAAGACAGACAAATGGGACGAACCTGTCGAGTTCTTCCTGTTCGCAGATCAGGTGCGTCTTCCATGACAGTCGTATTCATGTAGAACGCGCTTCCAACATTTTCTAGTCCCAAATCGACGCTGTCGGTCACTGTTTCAGGCCACATCGAGGCGGAAACGAGCACTTTCAATCACCGTCGTCGGGGTAGGTGACCATTTGTTTTGGGCATCGAAAAATGGCCCTGGCCCTGGGCGTTTTTGTCGTTCCCCTTCTGATATGCACGGTCAGAAAACGCCAACACAACAGGTTTCAAGCAGACTTGGCCACAACTTTCAGCCGGGCGTCTACGTGATCGTGGTGACGGCGCAGAACCCAGTCAGCGCCTTCAACTACACGATTCGTCTGACCGTCCTGCCCAGCCTGGTCGGACTCTATATCACCGATCATAACCGAGTGTCCAACAGGAACGAACCCAAAGACATCGAGATCGGCTTCCAGTCCATGGGCAGCCAAACGTGCTTGAAGGTTGGAACGTTTCTGCCATTTCCACGAACGACATTGAGTTCTTTGAGTCTGGGTAGAAATTCAAAGAAAAACCGTGCGGATGATTTCGGCTGTTTGCTCTGCACGGTGAGCGAATTTTGGAGAACACAACGACAAAAAGGAACTGCTTACCTGTCAACACTGCCATGGAACGTAGTGGTGCACGTTTGTCTCCACTCAATACGATTCGGCAGGTAAATGTAGGTGTGGACGAAGAGATCCCCTGGGTGTTCGGTTTTGCTGAGACGACGTGCATGAGTTTCTGGGGTGCGGGAGCGACATGGAAAGGCGTGCTGACCAACCCGTCAACAATCCGTGTCAACTACACGGAATATGGATCCTACACCGTGACGGGCGCCGCGGTGGACATGACTTCTCAGAGTGACGCCATCGAAGCTTCTCTCACATTCTCTGTCACAAGTGCAGGTGGGCACCTTTGTCTTGCACTAACAGGGTCGTTGTGCTACAATTGCTGACAAGGCAAGGCCATTTTGTGCTGATCAACATGCGCATGTTGCAGCGTGTAACCGCCCGACCCTGCACATCTCGGACGCCTCCGCGCTGGATGCGCCACTCAAAGTGGAAAAACGCTACGACTTCAGCGTCCTCGGTGTTGTCACGCGACTCGACTGCGACGCGACGCAGCGCAATCTGAAGCGCTGGACGGCGCGTGTGCGCGTGGAGAGCGCGAGACGCAGACGCAAACGTGCCACGGTTCAGGAGTACACATGGAAGGTGCGACTGCAGCAATTTCATTGCAACCTGGGGTATTTGACCCTTGGGCAAAACAAACATGTGTGTTGGAACTGGAGGCTCGTCTCTATTCCGCTTTCAACGCGACAAGAGCTCCGCGATTTCGATTTTGCTCACATGCTTCATTCACACAGAACGTGTCCCTGGATGGTATCGCCGACAACATCGACACGACGGTGCTGACGGTGCGGCGCGGCACGCTGGCGTACGGCGTCTACGCCTTCACCTTCACCGTCACCATGGACACGGACCCAACAGACGGAGCGCTTGTGCAGTCCTCCGCGACAACCTACATGGAGGTCAGAACCAAGTCACACTGTCTTGAGCTCAACGGCAATGCCCCCGAAATTCGCGGTAAATTTCACCCGTGCAAAGCTGGAGAATGCCAGTCTCCTGTGCATTGAAGTTTTGAGCCTTGCATCTTTTGATGTGCAATCAAAGACAGCTGCAACACAGTGTCCTGTTTCTACCCACCTGGAAGGTGATCGAGAGTCCGATCGTGGCGGTGCTGTTCGCTGGAGGCGTCTCCCAGATCGCGATAGGGGTCGGACAGAACTTCACTATGGACCCCGAGAGTCTGTCCATCGATCCGGATGATCCGACGGGTTCTCAGGTGCGAACCAAGCGTCTCAGGGCGTGATCAGTCTATCAAGTGCATGTTTTGGTTTGTTCTTGCCAGTATGAAACCAGTACATGGACCCCTTGGTGCGATTCTGTTCCCCTGTTTTTTGCGTATTTCTCAATATTCTTTGCAAAGGGCACAGTTGGTGAAACATTTGCAAATGCACCTTTCTGCATTGAAGCCCTACACCAAGTTCTCGTGGTTCTGCGCCCAGCTGAACGACACTGAGTTGGAGACTCTTCACAAGAACTACGACTCCACGTCCACAGAACTCTCCAACCAGGTGCGCGTTCTGAAAATTTGTGTGGCGTTGATGTTTTCAACAGAAAGAGAAACATTGCGCAAAATAAGTGCACAGAGATAGAAACGAAAATCCTGACAAAGGGTATTTCACACACGCACGCGTGTCATGCGCATAGGTCTTTTGAAAGGTATTCAGTGCTCAGCTGGATAAATGTGTCTTTGAACAGGTTCGGGCCATGCTGGATTCATCTGTTGATTCTAGTGGCTGTTTCAACGGAAAATCTGGATTTCTCCAATATGACAAGGGCAGTGTGGACATCTACACGCACAAGCTGCAGGTTGGTGTCACGGTACCATAATTTGTTCACATAACTGGGACCACCCCCTCCCACACATACACACAAAAAACTTATTTGCTGGCATTGAATCAGTGCATGTCTTCAGGCGTTTCTCTGGCGTTTCTCTGGTTTGATCATCTCACGCACGAGTTCCGTGGGTGGTGTTTCAGGAGCGAGCAGTGTACGTGTACAGATGCGAGGTGTTCAAGGGAACTCGCTCCAGCGTCTCCATTCTCGTCGTGCAGATGACAGGAGAGACGGTGCCTGTTCCCGTCATCAAGTGAGGAAACGATAAACCCGCGAAGAAACACTCACGTGTCACGAACCAGCTTTCGTCACAGAAAGACATTTTTGTTCGTTGCATGGAAGGTCTTGGTAAAGGAGAAAAAGATGACATCGCGGACACAGAATGAAGAAGTATGCACGCCCGTGTTGAGTAGTGACCGGAAATACACGTTCTGCTTTTCAGATGCATCAACACTGGGCTGTGCAGACAGACGTCTACAGGCCTGAGGATCAACCCGTCCTACAACCTGGTGCTGAAGGGGCAGTGTGAGAGCGGCTGCTTCCGCGGAGAGGAGCAGACGTATCAATGGACGCTGCTGACCCGACTGGCCGACGGCTCATGGGCCCCAATTGACAACACTCTCACAGTCATAGGTCGGTCCCAAGCCCGTCTGCACCGAGTCCGGAAACTGTGTTGTTCTCCGTCTCATTTGTGCACGAAGACCAAACGTGAAGATAATTCATGAGGAAGAACCAATGTTAATCAATTCAAGAATTCATGAGGAAGAACCAATGATAATCAATTCAAGATGTGTGTATGGAACATAAATGGCGTGTGTGTGTCTTCCATTGACCAGCACGATGAACTCGTCACACCTGTCTTCCAGGGGCTGACACGCACCAGGTCGTGATCCCCAAGGAGCTGTTCGGCCTGAGTCGAGCCGTCAGGATCCAGCTGCAGCTGTGGTCTGGTCACGTGAACGGCACGGCGTCCACGCAGCTGCAGCTCAACGCACCTCCCTCTGGTGGTTCGTGCAGCTGCAACGGACATGACGAGGTCTTCAAGAAGTTCAACTGGACTCTGAGTTGTGCCAACTGGACCGATCCTGACGGCATCAAAATCTATCAATTCTACGGTGCGGTTGTCTGAGTCTTCTGTTCAATGTTTGTTTTCTGACAGAGCAAATAATATTTCGTGGACTCTTTGATCCATTCATGCGTGAGTTCTGAACATTCTTCTCTTCATTCCCACTTCTTGATTCTCTCGGAGCAATCTTCTTTCTCATTTGTATCGAAGCGCGTCCAATGAGTTCCAGTCTCTCTTGTCCTTCAACGTTTGTGCGCTCTGCTGACTTAACTGCAGAAGAGTTGTGTGAGTGGCGCTTCGCAACTCAGAGTTGAAATGCAATTGCAGCGACATTCAAGGACGACCAGGTTGAGAAGCAGCTCGGTGTGAACGACCACGGCGCGCTGCATCCGCACATGCCGCTTGGCCCCGAGTACGACGACTACAAGATGGCGCTGCACGCGCGCATCATCGACACGCTCGGTGGCGTCGCCATCTTCGACATCTGTAACATCCGGGTGCGTGGGCTCTTCAACCAATGCCTTGTTCTCTCGACACTGAATTGGAGTCCGAGTGGAATGGAATGGATCAAGGGGCTCCTCACCACATCGAGCTTGACCCAGCGCGTACGTCTCGCAGGTGTCGCCGCCGTCTGAAGCCGACCTGACGCTCTACGTGGACGACATCGCGTCGAGTGGCGTCATCACGGAGCTGGGCGCGCGCGGCAATGTGGGGGAGATGTGCACCGGCTACATCGACATCATCTCCGTCATCAACACACAGCGACGCAACTCGCAGACAGGTCAGAAAGACAAAACACAATCTCAGAAAGACCCATGGTCAGAGAAGATCAAGGACCCCATTACATCTCCACCAAAGTTTGAAAATTAAGAAGTACCCATTTACGAGAAAATCTCGGGAATCCGTTTCTTGGTTTGCATGCCTCGTACGTCAGCGGATAATCGTCGCAAAGAGAATGATTCAGATCAAGAGTGTTGACAGCAACGTGACGAACAGCACAGAACTGACCTGACCAAGTAACTACAACCTGTTGTCAGCAATGCCAAAGTTGAAATTCGAGAAAGAGACCTCAACATCCGGCAAGTTCAAGATGATCAAGAAAGTGTTTTCCAGAGTTCGCTGACATTGGAGTCTCCAGCGCGAAAGTGTCGACAAACTACGGGCCTTCTGGGGAGCTGTCTCGATCCAACACGTCGACACCGCAGAACATGAGCAGTGAGCAGGCGCAGCAGAAGCAGCTGTACGAGCAGGGCCGGAACCAGAGATCTGAGGTGTGCGCTCTTCCCTTGATTCAGTTCAAGAACAGCTGCTTTCTTTTGACCAAGGATCAGTGTTCCCGTTTTGTACAACATCCAATTCTTTGCTGAATTGACAGATCCGATCTCAGTGCACGTCGTTCATGGTACAGCTGCCGGCGAACACGATCGAGGTGATCGAGCTCATCATGAGTACGCTCAACATGCTCACAGCGAGCGTCGAGGAGCTCTCCCGGGCCGCGCTCGTGAGTTACACCGGGCGGGGGACGCACACGAGGTCAACACCAAAAGTCTTTCCCATCATGTTCATCTGAACCAATGTTGATTTCAGTTTGGTTACTTCTTTGCACTTGGTCACTTCAATTGAAATCAGTTGACCGGTGTTGAACATGTCGAAGCAGACGTTTGGTATTGACCTCGTATTTGAGGTCAGCGGAGCTTCTGAAAGAGTCAATGTTATTCGATTCAATGTGGGCGTGGTCAACATGTGCGTATTTCTGCCTCTGCTTCCTGGTTCCGAAGACCCGAAGACACTTGGTTCACGTACTCGCAAGAGGGCGATTTCCCGTCTGACAGAACGGTCGCTTCAAACATCACCGGTTGACAAATCTGGTTCAGAGGCGATCAGACTTGGCACCAGTCGTCCCGCCAGCAATGAAATCGCCGTCGGACGTGCACCTCATCAGAAATTCAGATCGTGACACTGGTCTCCAGATACCAGGACCACAAAGCACCCCACGCTCCAACAAAAACCCGCTTCAAACTTGCTCATCACAGAATGTGACCTCCAAACCATGTGACCGACACAAAACTGTTGTTCCATGGCCGCAGATGATGATCACTGAGAAGTGCGAAGAGGTTCAGCGCGCGATCGAGGGCATGTCGAGCGACACGGCGCCTGACGAGATGGTGACTGCGCTCAAGAGCATCGTCTCCTGCATTGGGAACATCCTCGAGGTGAAGGGAACTTCTCCCCAAATCTGTTTTTATCGCGTGTCGTCTCCGCGAACGTCAGCAACGTGACGGTCAGTCCATTCTCCATTTCAAAAAAAGAACAACAAGGAATACAGCAGTATATATCTGTGTGATGCCTCTCACGTTGCAGGCTGCGAACTACGGAATTATGGATGGAGTGCAAGTTGACTTGGATGCTGTGCAGAAAGTGCTTTTCTACGACACGGACCTGGAGAGCACAGACAAAGGTAGACAGTGAAGGTCACAGCGTCCCTCGGGATGAACGTGATTCTGTCTGGAGGCTCGAGAAGAAGATTTGGCACGTACCCGTGTGCAAAGAAGAAAGTATTTGGCTAACACACCCACTAAAACTAGGTGTTTTTCTTCATTCGTGTTGCACGCAGAGTTTTCCGCCAACGATCCAAAGGCAGCAGCAGAAAGACTTGTGGAGCAGAATGCAGAAGTACAGAAGGGAGTGGTGGGTATAAATCTGTCATCTTTTGCAAATCGACTGCCCTTACCCTTCTGTTCATTGTCCAACCGAAGACTATCCACCTTTTCCCCCAAACGCGAATCGTTTCTTTGTTGCAGGCGAGTCACATGTTCGAGCGGCTGCAGCGCGTTCGAGACAAACTGGTGTCCATCACGATGACCAATTGGATGACCACCGGGCAGAAGCAGGAAATAGGTGGAAATACATCCTTGAGATCCTTTCGTAACTTTCAAGCCAAGGTCTAATGTCTTTTGCAACATACTGAGCATGTCGCACGTGTGAATGAATGTTTTCCGTTGACCCAGAAAACCTTGCAGTTGGGTTGAATTCTCCATCACCTTTCTGCAGAATCAACGTCTTTCATTGATTCTTTCTTGACTCTGATTTTGGCAGAGACGCCATCGACGAGTCTGCACGTTGATCTGGGGCGCGTCGACAATTCGACGGCGTCGGTGGCGTCAGGGCGCACGCGCATCGTGCTGCCGGATCTGAGTGCCGTCATGGCGGACGCCGGCGATGGCGTCGTCAGAAGGGTGAGCGATGAAATCTCACAGATTCCATTGTATTCACACTTGCTGTCACGCGAACTCAAAAGGGTGTCGGGAAAATCATTCAACTTGTCGAAAATCAGACAGACAAAAAGTGACTGATTTGTGAGTCAACCTGAATGTCGTAATGAAGGTGAAAAACGTGATGTGGCGCATTGTAGATCCAGTCGTCGTCGTCGAATCCGTTCGGCTTCGTACGCTCTGCGGTGGAAGTGCCCCAGTCGTCCGCCGTGCTCAAGTGCTCCTACCAGCGGGAGGACGGCTCTCCAATCACCGTGAGTACAGCAGCGTCACGCGCTCATTCATCGCCATGGCAGGCATTGGTGTCGCGCAGACCGTGCCCAGACACATGGCAGTCACACAGAGAAGTGCTGGTACAAAGGCAATGTGTGCATGGTGTCTGAGCATACTCAAGATTGTTGGGTTCTCCAGCATTTGAAGGAACCGTCAGCTTGCACGCCGTGCGTCCACGAATTTTCCACTGGCACATGTGCTCAAACGCCGACCGTGAGGGAGGTGCGGCGGAAATTTCGTGCAAACCACGTACTTTCGCAAAGACATCGAAAGAAGCTATTTGTCAGTCCGACTGCTGTGTGTATATTGCTTGCTTTTTCTCGTTTTTACAAGGTTAGTGATTTGAGTGAGGAGATCGAATTTTTCCTGGACAAGGACCCGATTCTGCAGTTGCCTCCGGAGGACCTTTTGGAGGTGAACTGCACCGCAGATAACCTGTACATGCTGTACAAGTCCACCCCGCTCACAGGTGCGGACCGAACCTCTTGACTGCAGTTCGTGGAATCCGCTCTTGCTCAGCAAGAGTAATTGGCAAAATTTCTTGTGTTGGGGTGTGAAGGATGTCGATTCATTCGTTCGCAGAGAACGGTGAAGCTTTCTTGGCGCAAGAGCCTGAACTGGGGGAAGTTCATGATACTGTGACAGAGGAACGATCCTCTTCAAATGGTTCCTGACCCCAAACTTACAAAAGCTCGACGCTGTCGTTGTGTCAGCGCTCATGTCGGCGGTGTTCGTGGAACTGAGTCCTGTAGACGGCGCCAGGGACAAGTACTACGTGGTGGCGGCGCGCTGGAACCTCACGCTCAACATCACCAACTCGACGTACGATCACTTCCAAGTCGTCAGCTGGGACCCAGGTCAGCCATTTCGAAACGATGCATGCTGTGAAAATAGGTGATCTAGTTTGCTGACCGCTGGGGAAATGCTCTGTACTTCATAGATCGTTCCAACAAGATTCTGTCATGTGTGGCAAACGGTAAATGAGCAGCTTCGATGGTATTTAGCCACGCATGATCCAGGAAATGAGTCGAGTGCTTGGTGCGTGAAAGTGCGCGGAACTCAATGCCCATTTTTTTCCGTTCAGAAGGAGAGAGGTATCTCTTCTTCGTGGACAACCGGGAGGTGGGCGGGCGCTGGGGCGACCTGGTGCTGGGCGTGCGGGAGGTGAACTCCAGCGAGGCGACGGCGTTCACGTGCGACCCGAACAGCACGGCGTCGATCCGCAGCGCCGCCTGCTTCAGCTCGGCGCTGCGCGTGCGCGTCTATCAGCTGTCGTGTCTGTACGAAAAGACGCAGGGAAGCGCCGTCGAGATGAGCGACCAGGGCCTCAGGGTGAGGAAGCGGGGAAACACGAGGGCGTGGTGTGAAGTTTGAATCAATTGAGGCTCTGCAGCGAAGCCTTGTGCAAGAACCACAACCGCTGAGCTTGGTTTGTCAGTGTATGTTTCAGAACTGTTGTAATTGTGCCCGTTGCTGTCAGGTTGGCAGGAACTCGACGCTGCAGCGCACGCAGTGCTTCACGTCGCACCTGACGTCCTTCGCCGGAGGCTGGGTCGTCGCGCCCAACCCGATCGACTTCAGCTACGTGTTCGCGAACCTCGACTTCCTGTCCAATCCGACGCTCTACGTGACGCAGATCGTCATCGCCGTCATCTACGTCATCGCCGTCGTGTGGGCGCGACGCAAGGACAAGAAGGACGTCACCAAGGTGCGACAGATACAACACACAGCTTTGAATGTATGGGCTGTCCACACGACAGTTCCACGCCCTACAGACCTGCATCCAACAGAGGAAAATTCAAAAACAAGGAACCGACCATGTCAAACCAGCGGTCGAGTCAACTCAACAGCGGTCCACGAACTGGAAAACACAATGTCTTTGTCTTGCCTTGAGAACATCCCTTGCAAGAGAACTCTGTTTCACAGATTGGCCTTTGTCCACTGGAAGACAACGACCCCCAGGACCGTTACCTGTACGAGGTGATCGTGAACACGGGGCTGCGGCGCGGCGCTGGCACCGCCTCCCGCGTCCAGCTCGTGCTGTCCGGCGAGTGGGACGAGACGGGCGCCCGCGCGCTGTGCGACCCGCGCAGGAAGGTGCTGCAGCGCGGCGCCACCGACAGCTTCCTGCTGGCGTGTCCCAGGTGCGCAAATCGGTTCTTTTTTCTCACAGGAGTTTTGACAAGTCCATTGAGGAAGCCACCAGCATCATTCGCTCAGAAGGCAAACCAAACCAATCGAAGCGAAAAAAAGTTTGGATCAGCAGTGACAAAACAGGAACTTTGCACAACGCCACGTCCTGAACAAGTTTGGCTCGCTCCACACGGTTGTGTCACTGTTACACTTTCCTCGTCAGACCCTTGGGGAACCTGACGTACGCGCGGCTGTGGCACGACAACTCGGGTTCGGGGCGCAAGGCATCGTGGTACTGCAACTACGTGATCGTACGTGACGTACAGACGGCAGCCAAGTTCTACTTCATCATCAACCGCTGGTTCGGCGTCGAGAAGGACGACGGCATGGTGAGTATGCTTTCCACTGGGGCGATCTCCAAACAAAACTGCAGCCAGGACTCGTCCAAAACAACCTGTGGATTCTTTTCTTGGCTCCAGTTTTGTTGCTGCGATGTTGTTCATGTTTGTTGATTGGATTTAGCATCCCGCTTAAAGCTGAGTCGTGTATTTCGCACCCAGATTGACCGTCTGGTTCCCGTGGCGGGGCGCGAGGAGATGACGGAGTTCTCGCACCTCTTCGGGCAGAAGACCAGGAAGGATCTGGCGGACGGACATCTCTGGTTCAGCGTCATCAACAAACCCGTCCACAGCAGGTTCACCAGGTGCATAATGTCGAAAAAACAACGAGGAGTTTTCTTGAAAATGATAGAGATAAAGAGAGACACAGAGAGAGACAGGAGAGAGCAAGAGAGAGCGAGAGAGAGAGACATAGAGAGAGCACTGGTCACAAAGGTCCACAAGCGTGATCGTGTCTGTCCCTCCTTTCGCTCCAGAGTGCAGAGAGTGTCCTGTTGTCTGTCTCTGCTCTACTTGACCATGCTCACCAGTGCGATGTGGTACGACCGAATACCCGAACAAGGAAACGTCTTCACCATCGGGCCATTCGCACTCACTCCCGAACAGGTCAGACCACCAGTGAACAACAAGAGGAACGACATCTATTCATCATCAATTTCAGAGAAACTGTCATTGACAAACATGCAAAAATTACTTCAACTTAACTGCTTCATCTGACTGCTTGTTTCAGATATCCATCGGCATCATGTCGAACCTGATCGTGTTCCCCGTCAGTCTTCTCATCATCACGCTCTTCAGGAAGTCGCGCGCGCGCACCAAGCGCCCGTCCAGGGTAGAGCAAGCGCTCAGGGAGGAACGGGAGCGGAAGGAGGCGCAGGAAAGAGAGAGACAAGAAAAAGAGCAACAAGAGCTGGAGGAAGCAGCAAAAGCCGAGCAGCCAGCAGAGGATGAAACTGGTTCCTTGGAGCATGGCGATGGAGCAGGGGACACTGTATCTTTGAAAGAAACAAAGAGAACGGACCACCAGGAAGATGTTGAAAATCAGTGTGCAACAGAAGACAACAGGTTAGTTGCCCAGTTGGCTGATTTTGAGCTTGGCATGAAGGTTCAAAAATGGGCCCCTGGGCCTTGCGGTGATTTGAACTTGCGCCCCGCTTGCTCATTCCGGTTGCTCATGACAGAATTCTACTTGCACATTCGACTTAGAACTCTTTTCAAAGCAAAGCCTCAAAACACTACAAAAAATGACAACTTTCCAAAAATCTTTTGCCCCATCATCCTTTCCAGTGGCGAAGACCCCCGTGGCTCCAGCGCCACGGGAGGGTACGTCCGGGGAATGGAGCCCGCCTTCCCTTCAGCAGAGGCGCAACATCGGCCGCGGAGCTCGCGCATGTCTGAAGCCGAGGAAGTTTCCCTGGCTCCCGTCAAACGGAAAGAACCATTCAGGTCAGTGGATACTTGGGGTAATTTGTTCATTTTGTGAGGAAGAAGCGTCCAGAGTTACTGCACTCTGCTGAAGATATGAATGACTGTTGACCTTTGGAGCATGTCTTCAAATAAGCGTCAGGACGGTGGCCGGGTACGTGAAGGATTACTATGATACAATGTATGTAACTTTTCTGCACGCCTCCACCCTGTCCCGCCAGCCTGCCGTGGTGGTGTATGCTGGTCGGCTGGGCGCTGCTGTGGGTCACCGTCATCACCAGCGTCGTCTTCGTCACGTTCTACGGCGTCACGTTTGGAGACGAGAAGTGTCGCAAGTGGCTGACGTCCATGTTCGTGTCCGTCTTCACGTCCGTACTCTTCACGCAGCCAATCAAGGTGTGTCCCTCGCTGCACAAGTCGAGTTACGGGTAAAGCTGGAACGTGCAAACATGGTTTCTGTCCGCCTGATGTTGCAATTTCCAAACGAAAGACTTGGCATCCCCTCGCATCTCCCGTGGACTGGCTACGAGGTTCTCACATCGTGGTGGATCTTCCTGATGTCCAGCTCAAAGTCCTCCCTTGCTACAGGTCTTCTTGCTGGCCGTATTCTTCTCCCTGCTCTGCAAGAAGGCCGCGATGGAAGAAGAAACAGAAATAGACCAGGACGAACAGGAAATGGCGTCGCTCGCACCCGATGAACAGTGGCTCCATCCCCGACGCAGTGAGTTCTTCACCGAGCAGGCCCAGTCTAACGAGTGTAGCCATGGATTGTTTCAGCTGGAGTACAATCAGAGGGGTTCCTGCTGTTTGTGATTGGGTCACTTGCTCAGGTTTGCCACAAAAGGTCCGAGGTTTGCGCAGTGTCACTGATTGCGTCCAAGGCTTTGATAGGTGTTTCAGAAGGTCCCATTGCTGTCGAGATAAGTCCAGTGGAGAAACACAAGGGACAGAATATGACTCACTGCCGGTGTTCTTGGCGGCAACCTGTCAGTCGACACCCAGCAGACATTGGTTCCGTGGCTGTGCAGATGCTGCTCGGCGGGGGCGCGCTCCGTACCGACCGCTGGACGAGGCCGCCGTGCGGCGCGCGCGGGAGCGGCGCCTCAAGGAGATGCAGATGTGGGACATCGTCCGCGAGATCGTGCTCTACTCCATGTTCCTCTGGATCCTCATGGTCAGACCCCGTTTTTGCACGAGTCTGCTGCAAAGCAAGTTTTTCTGATGTTGTTGACTGAATCAGTTTGACGGACTCGGTGTGCCACTTCATGACCAGTCCCCTCAAGAACCATTCGCCACCAGTGAACATGTCTCTGGCACATCTTGTTCCAAAGAGATGATGGCCTTGGTCGGCATGATTCTTGATTCATCAGTTTAATGTTTGCTATCCCAAAGAACCTGAGGCTCTATTGTCAGTTCAGGTTACAAGTGGAGAACGACGCCTGCCCCCGAATCCCTTCTGTGACTCAGACTGATGTGTTGCCTACCGCAGGTGATCAGCTACAGCTACCGGGATGTGAACGCCTTCAGGGTGCGCGAGAACATCGACCACTACCTGATCAACGGTGCTGCAACCGACGCCTCCAACTTCCACAAGGTACGACTGGAGTGAAGTTGAAGCGCTGAATGCACCGTTCCTGTTCCAAGAAGGTTTCGAGCCAACGAAACAACGCTTTGATATCACAGAAGAACGAAACTCTGGTATCAAATCCATGGTGCTTTTTGTGCGGGTCCCATCTCAGCCTTGATTGCACACGCCTGTCGCTTTCCGTTCACAATTGGTGTGCATCATGTTGTGTCTGCATTTGCGTTTGGCTCTTGCAAGTGCAAATGCGCCCAAACATCTACTGCATTGTGTTCCTGTGTGCAGATCAAGCGAATCGAACACTACTGGGCGTGGCTGCAGCGCACGCTGCTGCCGGCGGTGCGCGCTCAGAACTGGTACAACGGACGTCTCCCGTTCGGCCAACGCGGCTTCGTCGCGGACCGCGTTGGAAGAATGATGGGCTACGCCACTGTGCGCCAACTCCGAGTCAAACCGGGTCTGTCTGTCTGTCTGTCTGTCTGTCTGTCTGTCTGTCTGTCTGTCTGTCTGTACTTGTACATAAATGTTTGTGCGGTATGCCATCCAAGAACGGAGGTACACGTGCACGTTTGGAAAGATCGTTTCGGCAGGCATCACCCGAGACCTCCACAGAGACCTGTTTTTGCGGCGTTCTGTGCAGATGGAAGTGTTTCTCTTTTCAGACACTTGTGAGATTGTGTCAGAATTCAAAGGCAAATTCAAAGACTGCAACAAGGCGTACGGACCAGTGGCAGAGGACACTCGTCATTTCCTGCGCGGGACCTGGAGTTCCGCCGACAACGGAAGCTGCGCAGGCGCCGCTGCGCACGAGCACTGCTACCGGACATGGCGTGACCTGGACGGCTACCCGTACATCGGCAGACGCCAGGTCTACGCCGGTGGTGGCTACGTTTTTGAGCTGAGAGGTCAGGATGGCCTTGTTTCATCATTTGCACCAGGAGCCTCGGGTTAAAATGTTATTTGAGGGCGCAGCATATCTTGGTCTGTCCGCCCACCTCTGTTATTTTTGAGCGTCCATGCACGGCCTGTTTCCCTTGGCGTGTCCGTCGGGTTGAACTCCAGGACGCTGATTGTTTCCTCGCTGACGCACAGGCAACATGGCGTCGTTGCGGGAGCGCGCGCGCAGGCTGGAGCAGGCGCGCTGGATCGACAAGTACTCGCGCGCCGTGTTCGCCGAGTTCACCGTCTACAACGCCTTCGTCAATCTCTTCGCTATCGTGACGCTGCTCGCAGAAATAGGTGCGAGCGACGCCACCAAAAGCAACACTGACTTTCCAAGTGGACACATTGGCGCTCCAAACAGAACTGCATGTTGACTTTCCAGAGAATATGAAAGGAATAGGAGCTCAACCTATCCAAAGTTTAACCCAGCAAAGTTTCATTTGGGTACAAATTGAAGTTTTTCAACCAATGTGCCGCGCTTTGTTTTCGATGCAGGTCCGACAGGCGGGTGGGTGACGTCGCACCGGATCGACGCGGTGAATCTGCTCAACTTTTACAGCGGAGCCGCCGTCTTCCTCATCGTCATCCAGGTGAGTCGGGCCCAAAGTTATGTGCAACGTGTGGAGGTTATATTCTCTGTGTTTGCTTTCATCAAGCTTTCTCGGGTGCATTTCAACTGCATGCAGATAGTGTACGCGTGCTTCGTGGTGGCGTTCATCGTGAAGGAGGTGCGGGCGGCGCGACGCGTCGGGTGGCGGCGCCACTTGCGCCGCTTCTGGAGCTGGATTGAGATCGCCATCATCGTGCTCAGCGTGACCGGCATCGTGCTTTACTTCTATAGGTCAGAACCACCGCGCGCACGAGGGAGGTGCGAGGCAAATGCGTCAATCTAACCACGCGACAACGGCCAGGACCAAGCACAAATTTTGTCCTGTTCAGAAAAAAAAGGAATTGTTGGAAACGGCCATCTTTTGAAACTGCATCAAGTTCAGGCAGAACATCAGGTCTCTTCTTCTTTCCAAGGAATTTCAACAGCGACGTGCACGTGGTCGCAACGTAGCTGTATCGGAACGCTTGGAACGCCACGTTTGTGTTTGCAGGTACTACGTGACTCGGAAGCTGACGCGGCGCTTCGAAGAGAGTCACGGGAACGAGTACATGAAGTTTCAGTACGTGGCCTATTGGAACGAGCTGCTCACCTACATGATCGGCTGGCTCGTCTTCCTCGCCACCATCAAGTTCCTGCGTCTCTTACGCTTCAACCGCCGCATCTCCGTGCTCGCCTCGACTCTGCGGAACGGCGCCAAGCCCCTCGCCTCCTACCTCATCGTCTTCCTCACCACCTTCTTCGCGTTTGTTGCGTTATTCTCGGGATTGTTTGGTTCTAATGTGTTGGATTACTCGACTGTGGTGTACACGGCCGAGACCTTGTTGTCCATGACCCTGGGAAAGTTTGATTTCTACATTCTGCAGCGCACGAATCCACTGTTCGGTCCATTTCTGTTCTTCGTCTACATCTGCTCGATTACATTCATCATGTTGAACATGTTTATTTCCATTCTCAACGAATCTTTCTCGGCAGTTCAAAGCGACAGATCTCTGCAGAACAACGATTACGAAATTGTTGACTACATGATGAACAAACTGAAGGCGTTCTTTGGCAAGGAAACTCCGAACAGAGATCACACGGGCTTGGCCCAGCAGTTCAAGGTGCCGGAAAATGAACATCGCGAGGCTGCGGAACTTGTTGGTGTGAGTTCGGGTGCGCGCGAGCCTCCTGGGAATCCGGCCCTCGAGTCGGGCGCCGAAACCATCTCCCGGTTTCTGAACAAGCTGACCATGATGCACACGGGGGAGACGCCTGTGCCCATGGAGAAGTTCAGAATCAACTGGAGCGGAGACAATGAGGCCGATCTGAAGGCGCAGTTCAAGAAACTTGAGAGGCAAGCTTTCGGCAAAGGTTACGAATAGAGGACGTGGTACAGTACACAACACTCGAACTCGAAGAGGATGCTAAGAAACACGTTTCTGTAATTTCCTTACGCTCCCGAGTCCTTGAAGTAGCGCTTTCACCGACAACAGGCTCCAAGTGTTTGTCTTATGGTACAATGGCATTTGTGCACTGAAAGTGGACTGCCGTCAAATGAGGTGCATTCGGTTCAGCTGCGAATGTCCTTTTGTCTCTTGTTTTCACTGTTCCTCTTGAAATTCTATGAATCCAAGCCGCTTGTGATGTCAGTTGTGAACACGAGAAGGTTCCTTTACAAATGAAAACATACTGATCTTCGGCAGACAAAAAAGTTGCAGACTCTTGTGTTTTCAATCCCTTGGGTTCGTTTTGACTTTCCGTTCTGCAACTTGCAATCTTTTCGTGCCCATGCATGGCCATCAAACTACAATCATCACACGCCAGTTTGCAATGTTTGCGAAAATTTGGCATCCATTGACACTGGTGCTGACACTGTTACTTGGTGCAGACGACGCAGGTGAGCTCGCGGCCCTGCACGTAGTTGGGACAGGGCAGCGCGCCGCACATGGCTCGCACGTGGAAGAAGCCGGCGCCGCCGTCCCGCCGGTATCCCTTCGTATCCACCTGCGGGCACACAAGTTACAAAATTTTCTCAACAAGAAAGAGTCATCTCAATTGAGGTTCCCCTCAGCACGAAAGTGTCGACAAGCCTGGAAGCCAAAGTCAACATATCGCTGACACTAGCAGGAAGGGACATTGACAATAGCGAGGTTTAGCAAGCACTTCATTTTCAAACGCGCGGTGCCCCAATTGCCAGATCGGTGGTCCAGAAAACTCAATTGTACACTGAGAGCCAATGACCAGTGACC
>JAAUXT010147262.1_pt1 | contig 25723 bp, 25 predicted proteins | sample 7278171 | NCBI WGS metagenome assembly JAAUXT01 (sample SAMN14350112, study PRJNA611818) | marine sediment metagenome | isolation source: surface marine sediment (1.8m) | place: French Polynesia: Moorea | collected 2018-08
CCCCAAGTTCAACTTTTATATTAATTTCTAAAGCCAAGCTAAGCTTCAATTATTATTTTTAAAAGCCATCAATATGACTTGAAATCACTCAAATTCAGAATCATTATAATTATTTCCAAATAAATAGGGGGTATGAATGCTATATTTTGGCATTAATACTTGAAGCCAAAACTTCAAAGTTAATTTAGAACTCATCAATAAAAGAAGTTTTTTTTACTCTACTAAATTATTATTTCTCCCTTTGTATCTCAAAAATCTGAACATACTCATGTATAAGACGCACCCCTTCTTTTGATGCCTGATTTTGGGGCAAAAAAGTGCGTCTTATACACGAGACGGTACGGTAACTCCGCTCTTTGCGCAATGTGTACGAGCTCGTAAATGGTCACGTCACAGAAAGGTTCTGCTTTGCGCGTCAGCAGGACAATACGTATCCTCGCGAGTTTGCTCTTCAACAAGCGAAGGCCTGTGACCGACGTGAGAGCCAAAACTTCAAGAAGTGGCCCTGGCACTGGTAATCATTTGAACAACGTCCTTTTGTGCAGAAGATGAGTACACTGCTTCGTGACCTGCGTGATATTCCTCAGAACGTGAACGTCTCTTTTCGTCGTGATACCCGACACATTTGTTCTCAACACCTCTGCAGCGCTCAAAGAGACATCAGCTTTTTGTCTCACAAATCACGAAACAGGTCAAGTCAAGTCACGCTCGCTGTTTGAGGTAACTTCTGGACATCACCAATTCAGAAAGTGCGCAAAGCGGACAACCCATACAAAATTCCCTTTTACTCCCTTCTGCGTCGCGTCGGACCACGCGGACGGAACTGTGACAGTGACGTTGTTCCCCATTTACGTATCACGTTTTCTTTTGAGAAAATGATGTTTGTGGCAGAAAAAGCACGAACAAGCCAGAGTAATTTGAATGAAATGTAATTCCAGTAGAACAGCGTGAGTGATAGCTGAAAAAAGCGTTTTCAAACTCACGAAATCCATGACCAATATCAAATATCACTTTGTCGCTTGCAACCACTTGTTTCTTCACACGAAACATAACTTCACAAAGAGGTTGCAGTGATTTCATTGGACTGAGAGAACCTTCCTCAGAAAAGTTAAACGTTTCCCTCCCCAAACTTCTCTGCAGGTGTCTTTTTGCGTTGCTCTCGTACAATTTGCGAACTGGGGGAACACAAACAGGTTCTTTTGCAACTACGGCAGAAACTTGTATCGAAACGTTCGAAAAAAAAGAACAAAGTTGAACAACCAAGGGACCTTGATTGCTGAAGTAACCACCCTGGTGTTCGATTCACCGCCGAACAACAAGGATCAGAAGTTCGAAACAAGTGGACATCGTTCAAATTTTAGTGTCCAAGTCATCATTTGATAATTTCCTGCTGTTGACACGAACAGAGCCCCGTCGGAACGAGCGAGCAGCTGCTCAACACAACAACTTCTGCTCTGTTCCTTGCAAGATTTCCGTGCAACAGCTCCCTGCCTTAACGTTTGATTGAACCTGCTTGACTACAATGCTAATTCATACATGTTTAATGGAGCGTATTGATCTCGGTAACACATCGCATTGTTTAAGGTGTCGGCTCGCACCAGAAGCATTGTTTCCCCTTGTGCAACATTTACACTGCAATCGCAAACGAAGCTGTTTCACGGCTATGACAATTTGCTGAATGGTTGATAACGAATTAAGCTGTCGGCACAAGCGATGCTTGTTTTTTTTTTATGGTGATCGCATCGCTAATTGGATGAAGATATCAAGCTTGAGCAGAGATTCTCTTCATTTGAATCAAAATGGCTTCGCCGACGATGCCAAAACTGGTGCACTGTGATTGTTGTGTTCTTTGTCTCAATTGCCAACGTCCAACGCCAACTACATTGTTTTCGAAAGCAACCCGTGTGACTGCATGGAGGGAGAACCCCGAAAAGGCCATAAAGTCCGGAACGCCGCGGCAAAACGCCACTTGGCACTGAAGCCAACAATGCAAATCCATTCAAAGCTTCGGAATCAGCAGCAAGAAGAGGATAAGCCCCTGACAAAACCAAACGCTTCAACGAAATTTGAAACAATAAGAATGAGAAAGGAAACACAGCAATGAAAGGACGATGTCGAATGCGCGAGAAGCGGACGCAGCCACAGTTGATCTGCAGCTGTATCGAAAATATCTGGTGTGATTTATATATACTGACGGGTCCTTTGTACTTGAATGGTTCGCAAGTGAGAAAGAGTTTGGCTCTTCTGTCAAAACGAGGAAAGGACGCGTAAATGTTTCGTTTGTTCTCTTGCAATCAACTAAATATCGCGTTGAAAGTTGTTTTTTGTTTTCACTCGCTTTTGCCGGTCAGTGTTCAGCAGTTCCTTCTAGAACACTAGCAAACCGAAACTTTTTTTCTGCAGGGAGGACTGAGCAGGATCCCTACCGAAGGCGCCTCCGCAGCTCGTAGTTCGTGCGGGGTACAAGCTTCTGATGACCGTTCGCAACGAGATGACGACACACATACGAAACTTGTAACCAGACGAGAAATCCCACAAGCTGGAATGGAAGCTGACTGTGTGTTTGACCCCAGAAGGAATCGTCTCCAAACAACGGATTGGCAGCACCCACCAAACAAGGATGTTTTTCAGCAAATGGTGGATTTCCGCGCATAATCTATCAGCCAAAAACTAACAGCACTAAATCACCGACAACAAAGCCATTTGACAATTAAGTAAGTCGCACATTTCTTTCGCCCTCTCCGAGTCCGCCGACCAGCCCGATCCATCATGCCTCTCTCAATACCCGATGACAAATTTCCTGCCTGGAATTAGTGAACAACCGAAATCACCTTTTAGCTGCAATGCTTGTTTCCTTCCATCCAAAATAGCAGTTGTTTAGGCCACGAATATTTCTCTACATGCATGTGGAACGGTATTCGAGGGAAAATGGTTCATATGTCATTTCGGTTCGGCCAACGTGTCAATATTTGCACCAAGGTTATTCGACTCCAAGAGTCATTTCTTAATTGACCTGATTTGCTGGGCAGCTTCCGCCCCGACCGCGGGGAAAGCTCAAACACAAGGTGCGGCACAGCAGGTCACTTCGGCAGCGCAACGGTTAAAGCGGCAACATAATCAAGTCTGTCGTACAATTCCAGCTCACAAACAGCTACCTTCCTGCATCTTAAGCCCTTTGCCATTTCACTGTCTCTCTGTTGCTTTGGCACAGACAGCAGGAGAAAATACAAGTCAATTTCTTCGATGGCTGAGGAGTAATTAGAGATTCTATGTGCGCTAAATCGTGACCTGGGGATAATGTTACTGAGGATGAAGGAAATACTAATAAGTCGACGTCTCTGTCTGATCATATAATATTGCAGAAATGTCTTTGTATCAGGTCCAAAAGTGTTATTAAATTGCGAGATTAGTGCGTGTCACGGTTTCATACATCTATTAAATTCACAATGATTTCAGAACTCCTTCAGCAAGCAGCTTCTCAGTTCAGTCATGGCTGTGAAGACATGCAGATCGCGGATCACATTTTCGTTCATCTCAACATGTCATCTTCATTGAGATCATCTGTGGCCCACCGTCTTTGCCTCCTCATTTCTTATTCCATCACAAAGACTTCCGCCCTTGTCAACAGATACGCATTTGCTTGTCACAGCTTTCAATGGCAACACTAATTATTGTGGCAACCGTCTACTGGAGGACGCTGTCTTTCGCGGTGCACAATCCACACCCAGACAATGCCGACGAAATTGCAACAACAAACACAGAAAGGTCACATTTCATCTCTCCGACTTATCATTTCGTCTCTCTGATTTTCCGATTTCTGTCAGCAGAACCTGGAGTTTTCCTCCAAGATGAAACCAATTTTGACTCCCTGGTGAAACAACAGCAATCGCCTTGTTTGGCAGGGCGACCAGCCTCAGCGTTTCACGCGTCCACGAAGCGCTCGCTCAACGTGGATGGATTCAAACAAACGACTTTAGAAAAGTCAACTGTCATAAACAAGACGCTGTGCTTCGTCACAACTTGGCGCGAGATCCTTGAGGTCGATGCCTCGTGGAGTTGTCGACGCAAGTCCCCGTGTGGTGTCTGTCGCCACACCCAGTGTTCAACTTTGGCTCCGCTTGCTCTTGTGAAATCTAAACGTGCATCTGGTCAAAGTGATATGGCAGCAAAAACACTGACCAATATGTCAGCCGAGCGGGACAAAAAGTAGCAGGCGCCGCTGAATCTCAAGAAAAAGCAAGTTGGAGCGCAAGTGTGTGATGAACCTTTTCTCTGAGAGCAGCGTTTTCGAGAGAAAACAAACATGGAACTGTGAGCAAACAAAGTGAATCAACAGCTTGACAACGACGACTGCACTCTGGTAGGATTACCTTTGTTTTTCACTGCATGGCTGTTTAGATTGACACAGGCTTTATGATTTCGCCTTCGATGCAGCTTATTACCACTATTTGTCATCTGAAGCTGTTCGACAGTTATCTTAAATAACATTAAAAGCCTGCAAAGTTATCTTAAATAATGAGCCTTACAGCGACAAATGCCAAAACATATATCAAAGTGAGAGCTACTTTTCAAGGTTTGGGCAAAACGAGTGATAAATAAAGAAATCTTGATTCTGGGTGGGAGCCACGGAGTGCAGGACCTTTGAGCAGCCTGCATCAGAAGGGCTCCAAGACAAGGCATCACTTCTTTTGTTGTTGAGGTTCAGACACATTTTTGTATCCTTGTTGACAGCTATGAAACCAGAAGCCGTGTTTTTCCACGCCGGACCTTCCAGGCGCAGCTCCCTTGCGACATGTACGTTCCGGAAATGGATCACTTGTCCTTTGTTGCCTGGTTGGATCTCAACACAGACAGGCAGATGTTTTGTTCTTTGCATGCAAATGTGGTTGTGCTACACACTCGTACACCTGTCGTGTTGCACACTCGCAATCGCAAAGTTTCGAGAGTGAACGCCACTTTGATCCGTCGGGTTTCGCACCACAGACCCTGGTGAACATTCAGAATCAACGCCGCAGTGGTTCGTCAACGACGGCGCAATGCCAACGGAAGTGGCGAGAGAACATCTTTTTTCTCCTGACCAAAAACGTCAAATTTCCTGCTCTGCTCACCCCAAACAGTCCAACATCCGTAAATTAACGCAACTGATATCAGACACCTACACACGCAGTAACAGTCGTAATTGTGTGAAAAAATTGGGTGAGATTAATTCTGGAGGTAAATTAACCAGAAGAGCTGTACAATTATCAGTCAGTCAAACTGAACTGAGCCCGCAGTCGCGATCGCATACCGCACGCTCCTGCGTCTTCGCACACGGGCAGACAGCGAATCGATCTGAGGGTTACAACGATGCCAAAGAAACTCGCGGAACGCTCCCCACAAAAGGCTGATGCACATAAAGCAGAAATTGTAACATCAAAAGCAAACATACTTATCAACATGTCGTTTTTCAGTTGTGTGTTCCATGTTTGCTTTTTCGCAGATGTGCATCTCTATGAAATCGTTGTGCACTGTGGGCAAAACACCGGCCATTTTGGAACTTTTGCACTTGGAAGTAAGGGATTGTTGGATCTGCTTGTGTGTCTGAAGTCCGATTAGTGTACGAGGGATGTTGACTGTTTTGCGAACGGAGATGGTCAGAGGGAAGAGGAAGCGTTGGATGACAGCTGCGGCTGAAGGAGGGGTCTTCGCTGTGTGAACAGAAACTGGCCTCGCTGTCACACTCTGCTTCAAAAAATGACAATCACACCGCAAGACGACAAATTAGTTCCGATAAAAAGAGATAAATTGGGATTGGAGAAGAAATCGCCAAACTTAACTGAAAGAAGTCAACAAAACACAGGTCGAAGTGTCGACCGACAAAATGACACTTTTTCTCGCGTGTTTTTGCATTGAGAACTGAAACTGAAAAGTTTTCACGAGTTGCAAAAAAGTGAAAATAGTCAACACCAACACTCCCGCAGAACATTGCTCAATTTTCAGACCCGAAAGGAAGCGCAAATTGTTTGCAATGCATTTTCAAGGAGAATAGTTCTCGCAAATTCCAATTATCCCACAATCCACGGGGAAAAGGTCCAAGTCACTGCTGTTATTTTCGCGTTTTAGTGAATTCACAAGTCGATCTATTCAGGGAATAGCGACAGAGTTCCATAAATTATTCAGGTCCATTTCTCTCTGCGTTTTACGTACGATTCTTCGCTGGCTTTCCAACCTGTTGTGTCTCAGCAGGACGCTGCCTGGCAAAAGTCACAACGCTTTTCTCTTGAGAATCAACGCATCCGGCAATCTGCTCAATGGACAACTGTCACACAACCGCAAAGTTGGCAATGTTTTCTTTCATCAAACTCACCAACACAAGACGAGCCTGACATCACCAGGCCAAAAGAAGCTCACCTCAAATGCACAAAAACAGGTGGGTGAAATTTTCAACACAACTTCAACCTCAAATTGTGTTCACATACAAATTTGATTTTGAGCTCACAGAGCAATCAGCGCCTTGTTCGACGGAAAAATGTCCTCAAGTGCATCACGGGGACTGTCTGAACTGGGGCAATCATTCGCGTCTGCCCCCAGACGAAGCAGCATAAACAGATTGGTTTCAGCTTTATGGCTGTCGACACGCCATGCCCCCGCTTGACTGGATGTCCTTTTGGAGCAATCACGTGAACCGAGTTCATTAACCAAAAGTGTGTCCACATTAATTGGATCACTATCAATTTTTATCGACGAAACAGTTTCAGGTTTCTTTGCCCTTGTTGAGCTCTTCATGATGGCTGCAACGTTCACCGTGTGCACGTCTGTGCTACCTCACTTGGGGAGTTCAGTTGTCGTTTGGAAAATAAATTCTTCAAGCAAGCTTTGTTCGCGTCTGTTGCCGCAACAAGAAGGGCAAAGTTGCTGTCCAAACGCGGATGGACTTGACAAGACGTTGTGAGATGACAGTTGAAACTGTTGGACAGCCTTAACTTTTATTTCCATCAAACAAGCCAAGAAACCAACGGTTCTGTCAGCTGGTTTCTCCACTGATCTTTGTCTCCCCACGATCACCAACGAAGAGGAGGTCGACAAAAAGTCCACCACGATCACAATAACCTGAGCTGGGAACTCAAGAGTTCGTCCATCGAGGCCAACGGTGGTCAACTACGAGTACTACGAGTACGTTCAGCTTGATATCCCAGTTTTATCTCAGATTTCAACCTCGAGCGGTCACCACGTCACACAGTACGAGGCACAAACAGCAACACGTTTCGTTTGCACTGTGCACAAGTGCTCAGGACTCGTGTATCACACCTGACTGATCAAGTCAATTAACAAATCAATACATGCAAGGAAATAATATGTAACGGACAATCCAATAATAGTTTACCATATCAATACTCCATTGGAGGATTAATACGATTTACGGTCAGGTGTATCAATTACGTGGCTTTTCAACGCACTGGCTCAATACCGAGGCAAGGCTGTTCACAATCGAGGCATGTGATTACCGTGGTGTCGAGCAATGCACAAAATAGCAGACGGTTAACATCTCAACCTGTTCATAAAAGCCATCCAAACCCACACACAGCTGCATCAAGCCAATCTCAGGCATTCCACCATTCTATTTACACTATCCAATTCTGCAGGACCTGTCATCCCCTCCTTCTCCTTCTGCTGCTGCAGCAGCAGGCTCACCCTTAACAGGACCATCCGATAACCCTTTGGGTGTTGAGGTTAAACGACTCTCTGTTGAATGGGCGACGCGTTTCCTCCTGCGAATGTCCGTCTTGTTCACTCTTTCCCCCAGAATTGATACATTTGATGACTGTGATGCAAAAACACCACCTTTGCTCCAATGTTCTTTGTCTAAAATGGCGTGGCACTTGAAACAAGCCTGAGACAACAAATCAACTTGTTCACTTGCGAGCTTTAAAGCTGTCCTGAAGTCACTCTGCCTCTTGGTGAACAGGGAATATATTCACAGTCGTAGCTTCCACTCTCCGTCGTCTGAGACCTGGATCAAAGTTATTTTTCGCGTTCCGTCAAATTTCGCCAATGAAACTGCCCAGAACAGGATTTCCTCGGAACAAGGGTCCATCACTGTTGAGTTTTTCCGAATGAAACAAAACGTATCTCAATCGACACATCACTTCAATGTGAGAAACACACTGTTCAGGAATTATCGGATAACAGGTGATTTCCTTTACACAGGTTGCAAACAATGCACTTTGTTCACAACCAAATGAGTGGGCGTCCATAAACAGGCCTTGTGCGTGGCATACTGGGAAAGGCATGTCATAAAACATTTAGGCTCCACGAAACAGGTTTGAATGATGTTCCTCGATGTCAACCCACAAACAGAAATTGATAACTGCATTTTAGTTTGACTGTGTATGCCCTCCAATGGACCATAAAAGAGTCAAATCCTCGTTTTTCGCTTCAAGCTAACTTTGTCGAAGCCGCCTGCGCACAGAGCGAACGGTTAACTTTTCGCACGTGATCAATAGCGGATCAATCAAATCGGGAGCATTGAAACCGTCAGCCAGCTCCCAGGCCGCACTCAAGCAAAATCACTGAATTAACCATGGGACACGCGGGCCTTTCAAACTGTAAACCTGACAACTAAATTACCGGGGCTCCTTGTTTCCATTGCCTCAAATGTAATATTGCCTGATGGATCTGTCCGCTCTGCATCAACACTGCTGGGTCACGAGAGACGCACAGTTCAAGGTCATCACGGGAGTTCGGGTGATTCCCCCAATTCAGCTTTCCACCAGTTCGCAACAGTTCCCCAAGAAAACGTCATTCAATCGCAGTTATAGACATTTCACAATCTGTATTCTGAACGGAAGCCGGAGAATTCTCACAACCACCACCACATGATCGACATAAACTTGCGTAACTGTCACATTCTGGAGGATTACCCAGACGAAATCCAGATTTCAAGAAGTCACTTCTCCAGCAGATTAGCAATTCGGGATGGTGTCTATGTGGACAGAACGGTAAAGCCGCACCGCACAAATCTATCAGCCGGACAAATCAGCATCAATGACTTGTATTGAGAAGGTGCTCGCTCACTCCTCAACACGCAACCTGCGCATCTCGAGAGCCACTGCGCAGGGAGCCGAGGGGCCGTATCGGGCCTGATCGCTCCGGAGTGAATCAATCCAGCAGGAGACATGGGATGACGACTCGGCATGGAGGGAGACTGTTGCAACCTGGTCCCCACCCAGCCTCGTGCGGCTGATAATGAGCACGAGAGCAATCGCCTGGTGTCCACCGAAACCCGCCTTGCACTGAATGATTGCTTTTAAGCTGGCAGCTGTGGTTCGGGCATACATGACCGAACAGATTCCAGCTTCACCTGACACTAAATCCAAATTTCAAGCATTGAGATTCTGTCTGAAAGAAAGGAACATTTGCACAAACACGACGCGACCCGTTAGGCTCTTTTTTACCGTTGGCCCATCAATATTGACGCTTGATCAGACCCTCCTGATGACAAGCTCAACTCTCCAAACAAAAAGCTCATCAAGCAATTATCGCAGCCGAACAATGAGCGTGCGAGTCTGTTCAATGCGATCGAGGCGTGCGTACGCATCAATCCAGGCCCCTTGCTCCGAGCACCGCAACTGTCGCGTGTCATTCACACTGGCGACAACTCCGATTTCAGCCTTCGGCTCCAATTGAGGAGAAAACGGAATTTCTTTTGTTGTGACAAAAAAAAAATCCACTCGCATTGCCACGCCTTTCCACCCAACTAGAAAAGTACTTCGCCTAAAACAGTGAAATGAACTTGTTTTTGTTCACTCTCATGTTCCATCCGAAAACGTTGTTCACCAGCGACCAAAGACCGAAACCAGTCGTCATCGTCACAAGAACAAACAAACAAAGCAAATGGTCTGTCGGAAAAACGGGCCATCGAAATAAATTTGCTGCAAGGAACAGTTCTTGACTGAAGCCTGTGTGAAACGACGTTGGAGCGTCGCCACTGTTCGCGTGTCTGCACTGCCTTCAAGAGGAGGCTTGTTGAATGACTTGCCTCTGTGTCAAAGGCAACTGGATAAGGCAGCATTACTCATAATGAATAAACATAATGGCGGGGAGCAGCCATTTATTCCCAGATGGTTTGCTGGAAGGATACATCAATGACGTCTGAGATTCTGCACAAGCAGGATGAATCAGTTGCATTTGATTCGCCAATTATAGATCTAAACACTGATCATTTCCACTCGTGAACACGTGACCAATTCAGCTGAATCACAACCAAAAACATTTCAAACCAACGTCCACTCACCTCGTTCTGAAAACAGCTCGAAGAACACAACCACCATCAAGGAACGCAAGCCTGTTAAAGTTCGTCGGTCCCAGTCACAGCAAATTGTCATCCAAGCCAGAAACCGTGTTTGATATCGATCTGGGCTCAGTGGAACATCCCCAATACGGTGATGAAGCGCCATGATTGTCGTCAGCGGGGCCGGGTCGGGAGGTCAGCGGCGCGCAGGGGCGGCGCGGCAGCTGACGGGACGGCTCCCCCGCCACACCTGTCAGCCTCCCGCCCTAATCATCGCTAAATACTCACCCTCTGGGGAGGGAAACACAGCCAAATCAAACAGACTGAGAAACGATACTCGCACCAAGGAACACAGACCAAAAGGGTGCAAGTTCATGTTCTTCACCGCTTGCTTCTGTGAATCGGGGAATGTCGCCTGCAGTAAAGTCCGAACAGGAACCACAGAGCTACGATGCACAGTTGATTTTGTTCTTGTTTTGTCAATGGTTTGCTCACTCGAGAAAACTACTACAGCAACTTGTAATTCGTGGGCTTCTTCTCTCAGTCTCCCAAGACAGACTTGCGCTTTTCAGGCTTCATTCGCTCTTCCATTTTTTTTTCTTTGTCAAAAAAATAATTTCTGAACGTTTTTCTTGCTTGTATCAATACAGTAAAATCCTATCTTTGGCCTTTCACCTCGAGCTGCATGTGTGACTCGCGTCCACCAGACAGAGTCATTGAAAACATAACGCGTGTTTTAATTCAGGCTCGGCCTGCCTTGACCAGTTTGAACAGCCTCCCTGTCGCAGCCTGCAAATTGCCACATGATCTATTGCCATTGTCAACTGGTAGTGACAATAAACCCCTCTGCAGCACAAACCCCACGTCACACCCACCCATGCGTGCACTTTGTTTGCTTGTCGTGTGCTTATTAATTTGGTTGGAAGCATGAAATAATTTGGCTGCCACGCAGAGCCGAGAAGCATCTGCACCGACAGCCAAAACCAATTGTTTACTCACGGCAAAAAAGCAACGCAGCCCAAAGTGCTGCAGAGAAAGGACATACGCGGCGCAACGTGTTGAGTAAATGATATCAACAATCATTAGTCATAATAGATTATCATCACATCGTGATGGCATGAACAGTAAATGGACCACAGGAATATCCTATTGCCGTTCAACTCTGGTTAATTGCGAGCTGCAGAATGAGAGTCGATTGTGAGCTGCAACTGAACCTTGACAACCCACTGATACATTTTTGATGTGCCATTTCCGAGCAAAATTTCACGAATTTGTTCCTTTGCTCACAAAGGTTGAGTGGCAGATTCCTGGCGTTGACCACAATAGCGAGTGTCAGTGCCATCCAAAAGAAATGCTTCAAAAATACCTTTAGATCCATGCAATGTTTTGTCACAACGTTTCTTCTCATGACACTGATCCCACCCAGCCACAAGCAAAACACGCTGTAAATTTCACGAGCAACTAACCATCTGCTCACCAGTTGGCCCCACACACAATCAGCTGCGTTTAACCACGACCAAATAGAGACTGGCATGTGTACTGAGTACAATCAAATACACCTCAGCACGCCGCACTACACACGTTTGTGGAGGAGCCAATTTATCGGCCCATCTCCAGTGACGACAACTTGCCAAGAGCAACGAGCCCCTGACGATTAAGCGGTGAGCGAACACAAGCGTGTCCTCGGCGCATCAAGTGTTTGGAACTGAACACTTAATCGGATACAACAACAGTACTTCCCGTCAATCAATCAATACAAATCAATCATCACTCAAAAACAAATCGATAAATGATCAATCTGAAGAGCTCTTGTGCAAAAAAGGCAAAAAACCAAGAAAAAAATTCAGAAAGGTAAAGTGTTTTGCTTGTCAAATTGCATCAGAAATCAAACAAACCTTCAAATTTTCTTGATCTACTAAGAAGCATAACCTCTTGACCAAAGAACACGTGATGTCAATTCACTAAATCAAATCTTAATCAGAGAGCACACAGCACCAACCTGTCTTTGAGGCCGCGCAGTCTTCACTCACTCACTTGCAACCATCAGATGCTCCTCCTGCGAATCGGATGCTTCACCACAAGTAGAGATTGTCTGTCTCTCCCTTGATGCATGCAGCATGCACTGACTCGCTGTCACTCTATCAGACGATGCCTACTCGACAGTTAAAAGTTAAATAGTCCAACAGGCGCAAGTGTTTTAACCTAATGCCGTGTAATGCAACACGGGAAGGAGTGAGATCGAATAATTGTAGCGAGGACTTAGAAGGAGGGGCGACACGAATTCCCGCAGCTGCCTACCGCCTGCCGTTTGCCGCTAAAAGCTACTATCTTCATAACACGCCACCACCGATGTATTATAAACACCGACGAGAGAAAAACACATGAGTCGGCCAATGAATAGGGCACCGCTATATTGAATTATTGTGGCTGCCTTACGGATCGATAGCTTTATTCACGTGGGTTCTCTCTCTTGCTTCCTGATGGCCGATAAGCAAGTAGCTTTGCCTATTGACGCACTGGCTTGCAATGCATTGCCTTATTCGGAGCTGGCTGCTTCGCGTCGCACTGCTTGCGTGCTCCCTCCCTCCTGCCGTGTCTCCCTCCCCCCGGCTGCTTTTGCTCCTGTTCACTTTTACCCAACACTACACAGTTAAGCATGCGGCACTTGGAACGTGATTCCAGGCGATGAGGACAAAAAGACGCCAAATTAGCGCAGCGAAAATCTCACGGATTACGAATGTACTCCTTTCGTGTCGATTCTTTCCGGGTGCAGCGACTTTGGAAACACACCCGCAAAAGGCAGTGGCTTTACTGTGTGCAGCGGCTGCTTGGCTTAATACAGTTTAAATAAGGAGGTAACAGAGCCTATGTGGTGATGATTGCAGCGCCAGTGGATGAGACCCCGAAATGCAGTTCCCGTATTGCGCGCTTCGACACACTGCAGCAATGCAATACGGAAGCGGGATGCTCGCATCTAACGCTATCCACTTCACCTGATTACAGCTTAACAAGCAAGACCTGGTGCGCGATTCCCTTAACCTTGCCACTTCAGCGAAGGGACTCACAGTCAAGTTGTAGAAAGATCACAGCACCAAACGCGTCAGCCAACAATGGATCCCGGCTTTTGTTATTCTTTTGGTTTGAGATGTGCGAAAATGCACTTTTTGTCAGGTCTGAAGTCAAGTAGTCTCAACGAAGTTCTGGTTTACTGCCCCGAAAAAAAAAGCAAAAGAAAAAGTGATCCACTTTCTTATCGAGAAAAAAACATCATTCACAAAATACGGTCACAACACACCCTGTTTGCAAAAAATACCAGCCACAGATCACTTGGTATTGTTTCTCTCGAACAGGACCCTCTCCCATATCAGCCTGATTGAAGAACACAGACTACTTCGGCAGCCAAGACAATGCCTTAATTGACGACCTGGGAGGAAAATGTAATTAAAGACACACAATTCCACCTGTGACCAAAAAATCGTTGCAGTGGGCTTCTCCGCTGAAACATGCTGCGGCTCATCCCCGTGCAATTTATTTTCGCCTCATGCTCCCCGCTTTGCAGCAAACGCGTTTGTCGTTTTCAAATTGCTTCTTTATGTTTTCGATAGCCCACGCGACAACAAGTCAGGTCTGCATATCCTGATGCAATTATCGTGCTCTTGAGAATGCAAAGAACTTCGTGTTCGACTTCGTGTGCGTTGAATACGCAGCGAACACAACTATTCGTGTTTCGTGACGATGAGCTTGTGACCAACCCCAATCTTTTCTTCACGTGTGGCTGAAACAAACGAAGGGATCGACTTCGACAAAGGTCTTGAACTTTCTCTTCAGGTGTCAGGGTTCCCACTGCGGATGACCAACAAAATTCCATGATTTTCCATGATTTTTCCAGGTTTTCAAAGTTTTTTTCTAGGAATTTATTGTCTTTTTTTGTAGGTTATGTGTTCCCTTTTTCCAAAACAAATGAAGTAAAATTAAGTAATTTTTTACCAAAAAATACTTTTGGCAAAAATTAAATCTTTTTTAAAGGAATCCATAAATTGATGTTTTTATTTGAAGCATAAATTTTGAAAAATAGCAATATATTTTTGAATTATCACTTGTTTTGGGAAGGCTTTGTTATAAAATTATATAGAACAAAATTTTGAACTCTCCCACTTTTGTTGGTTATGAATTAGGACATAACCAGTTGCCCTATTTCAAACAGAATATTTGAAATTTTTTTTTGTCCTCAATACCCAGACTTGAAATTAGTTCTTCATATCAGAACTACATTTTTAAAGTTCCAACAAAAACCAATAATTCCCAAACCTTTATCCAAACAAAGAAAAATGTGGGAGCTCTTGCTTGACCAATATTTTTTTTCAGATGTTTTTTCTGTTGAGGCTCTTTGGCTTTTTCAGGGTGAGGTCAAAATTTTTTCCAGGTTTTGCAATATTTTTCCAGGTTTTTGCCCCAAACCCCCCCTGTTTTCCAGGTTTTCCAGGTCTGGCCCTGTTTTTCCAGGTTTTCCAGGTGCGGTGGGAACCCTGGGTGTGCAAACGTGACTTGTGTGGAGAAGAGAGATTGAAACTGGAATTGTTAAGTTAAATTTTAAGAATTGAAAATATGTCTCTTGGGGGCAAGTTTTAACCCCCATTCTCACCCAGCGAAGAGAACTGTGTTTCCAAGTCGTACTCATTTCTCTCCCCCCTCCCAACAGACTTTTGTCACCAGTTTGCCTTCTGTCAATCCAAAATAAGAGATCAGAAACCACAAAGCGCGCGATCTCTGGCAGCACATGGCCCTTTTTTCAACATTTCGAAATTGTTGCTCCACGACATTTGATGGATGTCAAAATTTTGGTGCATCATGGGCAGGAGTGGTTGTTTTTTCCAACAATCTGGTCAGAAACTTAGGAATCATCTGTGAGATATTTATGTTTTGCTGTTCACCTGCTCAGAAACAATTTCTGAACATTCTCAGACCATTGTCGAATTTTGCTGGTCGCCCACACGATCAGCAAATCGTCCCCCCCCCCCAGGACAACACCGCAGTGATGTTGCCTGAAAACCGAGAGATAACTGTAATCTGGTAATTTTGAATACACATTTTGAACACGAACTTGAGAGCTACAAACAGAGCCTCGGAGGTTCTCAACAGGTGCACCAAGAGTCGGTGCACAAACATCGCTGAAGCCACCAATTTTCCGGAAAGAAACCTTTGTCCCACTCTTCTCACGAAAATACGCATCAGTTGATTAAACTTCGGGTGTCACTGTCGGTGTGGATTGTCGACTCAGCACAGCGGAAGTGACTGCACTGCACTCTCGGAGTATTTGTCCACCTGTAGGTTCCAATCTTGCGCACTCCACCCAAGTGGCTTGTCTCTTCGTTTGAGATCACTGGTTGAAAATCAATTTTGATCAATTTTGTTCAGTTACAGTTTTGGGGTGAATTCCGATGAAAATCGAAGTGGAAGTGTTGACACGCACGGTCACTTGAGAAAATACACAACGGATCTGGCCGATCTCGCACTCAATTTTGACGAAAAGTTCACTTCGCAAAGTAACGAAGGAGTCCACTTGAGAAGCCGCACACGGTGGATTTTGAACAAGGACACTCGGCTACAAATCCCTGCTGAATGTGGGCGTCGAGGGCCGAAGTTCTTGGTCCCCACAGGTCACTCAACTGCGAAGAGGACAGCGACGAACGGTCTTTTGTTGTTTTGGGGGGTTCATCATCAAGGCAGCAAAGCTCAAGTCGGCAAGCAAAGCACAGGACCCAAGGTGTGCCAGAGGCAAGATGGAATTACAATGTATCACCCTGGGAAAAGCCAAAGTAAATTAATCCACTTTGTGACGGAGCAGGCTGCAATGAGGTTTCCCTCCACTAATTCTGCGGTGCGGCGAGCCGATGTGCTTCGCTTTTGGCTTTGGCTCGGTCGGCTCAACCGAGATGTTGTCGGAGCTTATGAGCAGCTGAGGAAATCACTCACTGAAAAAGCCGCTCAACACTGCAATTCATAAGTGTCTGTTTTGGAACGCGGTTCCGTCTGATCTGCCCAAGAAAGGAACAAGGGCACGAGAACAAGCTTCCCTGCAGAACCTGAAACTGTGCAACGCTTGCCCCTGGAGTGCAAGTTTTACAACCCCTAATCACAGCGCGCAGTTACTCACCAGTTGTGTGGAGCAGGCTGTTCACTTGACGACGTGTAACATAGCGGATTTGTCGTTCGGATTTCGTCTTCCTGCAACAACACGCAAAACAAAAACTCTGATATGTGTGGTGGAAGCCAGTGCAAAAGCAGACAACATGAAACTGTACGAAACAACATCCAGTCAAAACTGAGCTGCAATCACTTAATTGCTCATGCCCAGAATTCGGCAGATCTACTTGTGGCAATGTACTGTCAGCGGCGACGGCTGCTTCCAGACCGCATTAAGCTGACAGTCGCCTGTCCATTACACAGTCGCAACAACAGCTTTCAACGTCCACTTGCAAACGCGGACACATACGATCACACGAATTGCCAGTCGCAATGGCAAAAATGCGAGATTTACCTGTCTTACGAGACTGATAAGAGTGACAAGCATCAGAAAGTACGAGCTCGACACCGTTCAGTGCACTGATCTGTTGCGACAAAACACGTGAACCTCACACGCACCATCAGTGACAGATCCACTCGCAAACAGCGCGCAGCGAAAAAGGAAATGTACCAGTCTTGCTCAGTTGTCGACTCCTTCCCTCCAGTCACCCGATAATGGCCCCTTTTTCAGAGTGTTTTCATCCAAAAACCTCTGACCAAGCCTCCATCTTTTCCACCGCATAAAGCTGTACATTAACCGCGCCTTTCTTGGCCTCCACGGGTCACAGTCGCCCAAGAGAATCTTTTGCAAGTGCACATCGCGCTGAACAGTGTTTGCGGCATCGATTACCAAACTTGGTGCGAAAGGAATCCTGCACAAGCGACGGCCCGACTGATTAGAAGGCAGCTTGTGCATTATCTCCTGTGAATGGAGGCGAGGGCGACTTGGAGAGAATCATTTGTGAGCAATATCATATTACAACTGATGCAACAAATGCAGCAGTGCTTCATCAAGCATTGCTCCCTCTTTCCTTGTTTCCAAACAGTACGAAAAACGCACACGAGATGAATCCACAGAAAGGCAATTTGCACAGAACCCGTCCCTCTCACCTGAGCTGCAGTGAAAAAACTGCAAGGTCTTTGCCCCGACTGCGTCGAACGACCAGGGAGAAAAAAAGGTCTCTGCACTTTTCAGACAACGGTTCACTTGGCCACGCAATCCGTGGCACTTTCGTTTTCCTTCGTGTCATTTTCTAGAGTCTTTCACCTCCATGAGATTGGGGAGCAATTCCATAATTAGACTTGACGTCTTCCGCCAAATGGCATTTCATTTGTGACATCAACAGACACTCCCGACGCAATCTTTTCGAGGCAGAGGAACAGGCAGTTCTGTTCTCTCTTAGACTGCCCCTGTTACGAGCGCCAGGCGCATCGAAATGAGATACATCGACAGAACAGCATTGCCTCCTCTCACGAGAAACCCAACGTAGAAACCGACATTTTATGCTTATTGAGATTTTTGCCTCCTTCCCATTAACGTCCACGCTGCAGTGGTAGAGCTGTCATAAACTGTCAGCCATCGTTTCATAAAAAGCACAGGGAAAGAAGATGAAATTGTTGTGCTGCACACGAGAAAGGTCATACATTTTTCTTTCCCAAGACAGTTTGTTCAAGCCTCACAAGGTTATTCTTTGGCTGCAAATGAGTCACCTGAAATAATCTCCGCAAAAGTCAACGTGACAGTCAATTGTTTTGCCGGATGAACATGCGGCTGTGACGCCAAGAAGATGCTCCACCACTGCGTGGTGATGCTCCAAAGGCCGAACTTTTGCCCAGGAACGACGACCAATAACTTTGTCAACCTGTCAACAACTAGACTTGCAAGTAGAATGTCAGCCGCGCGCAAAACAAATGCCCATCGGAGAAGAAAATCAGTTCATTCAAACGTCGGCCCACGTGTAGCTCATGGGGGGGGGGGCGTGAAGTACAAACCTGAGGAAAGTGAACCTTCCCCCTGTGTCAGGTACACACGGGGTCACTGTGACCCGAATTTTGTTTTGCTCAGGATTTGACGCTGATCATTTTCCCTGGTTTGTACCTCAAGCCGCCCCCAGGTACAGCGTACCATCCCAGGACAGAGCCCGGTACGTGGATAAACCAATGTCAGCGCTTGCGGTTGACAAACGTTAAAATGTCACAGTGAAACTTTTAGCTCAAAGCAACAGGAGATTTTTTGTTTTCCACCTTGACAAAAAAAAAAGCCGTGCACCCAAAAACAGGTCTCAAGCTTCAGATGTTCAAGGTTTTCTACGTTCGTACATCTAAAATTCAAATCCACTTTGAGTCTGGGGACTCTCGTACGCCGCACTGGTAGCGAAACAAGAATACTTCGCAGTGCAGACACGCGCCGACCTGGCAACATGGTCATCAATAATAGTTACACGGGATTTGTACGTGAAGAAGCTGAATTACACACGATGCAAAATAAGCACCCGTTTCTGAATTGAAAGACAATCTGCACTTTGGAAAGAAAGAGGAGGCAGGTGAGAGACCCAAGCATATTGCCCCCAAAAAACCCAAACATTTTATCAGATTTGTTCAAATTCATCAATGGGAAGCGCGCAGAAGGGGGAGGTTGCTTTCTGACACAGTACCCCACCCAATTTTTGCAAAGTTCCATTCCAAAGATGGCGGGGACTACAGACACTGATGTTTGCTGAGTTAGTTTCACGAGGGGGCCCAAGACACTCTGAATTTAGTGATCAAGTGGAGGGGGATCTGCTATCAGATTGTCCACGGATTTCCCGACGCACCGCCAACAGTTATCGCTTCAGTTGTGAACGTTCCACAGCAACGAAAAATGCGCGGACAAACCTCGTACATCTTCTAGAAAAGCACGATTGACACACACGCCGACGGCGAAGCTCGCGTGACTGGATTCCGAGTCTTTTTAAGTGCAAGAAGGGGCTCGTCACAGACAGTATCACACCCACCCAGCTTCAACACAGACTCCGTGTATGAACAAACATGAAAGACGCCGTATGATGTGTTTGTTGCCTTTGAAAAACAACAACAACAACAACAACAACAACAACAACAACAACAAATTTTGAAGTACTACAAACTTCAGGTGAGAAACCTTTCCACACTGCCAGAACAGCCATTCTGAGTTGGGGTGAGAACCTTGTATCTGGACCGCCCTCCCAGTTGGAAAATTATCAATGCTTTCGGACCCTCCGCAACCTGTGCGTGACCGTGGAATCAGCGTGATTCCACACCGGATGCTGTGCTTGTTTCTTTTTACCACAATTGCGGGATGAGCAGTGCAAAGTTATTCGGTGCTGCCGAACCACAGCGGTGATTCCTTTTGCCCTCAAGCTGGAAGTCAAACACAAAGGCACTGAACATGCGAAACCAGGCGGAGGGTGCCACGGTACCAAGGGATCTGGACACCCCAAACTGATTGTTTTAGACCTGCCGAATCTTCAGCACAGCAAGTCAGTGCGTCCAAAAACATGCAACAGACTGTCGACAAAACGGGTTTGGACAACTGGTCACTCGGCTGATACGAAGACAGTTGTGCTGCAGAAGAAAATGATTCTTCATGGCACTGCTGCGTGTGCCCACGCAGGTCTCTCGATGAATTTGAAACTGCACCACGACACTCACGTGTTTTCTTTCTGCACTGAAGTCCCTTCCGATCAATCTAGCCATCCTAGTCCCACGTTCGTTTCTCCTGACAGCTCGGCGAGCAGGACCCGAGAGGCAGGAAGCTCCACCGAGCACCTGGTTTCAACAAAGCCCTATCCCTGCAGGCGCAACGCCAACAAGGATGTTAACGCCTGCTCGAAACCAAAGGGTTTGACGGCAGAAACTACCGGTAAGAGAAAATGATCAAGACTGGACTATCCACAATTGTTGAAACTGACAGGGAACCAAAGACCAGCTTCAGACAGGAACTTTCAACGCCCTGGTACTTTGTTTTCTGTCTATCATCGTCATATTCCACAACACGAACGCAATGAACATTCAGAAACGATAATGAAAATTTAGTCACTACAGTATCCAGATTGGTGGGATTTGCTGACAGCAAACAGATGATGAAATAAGCACCCGGCAAAAATTTCATCTGACATCCGGAGATAAATGACACAAATCCCATTTCCAATGTGTCCCTGTGACTAAATCTATTCCCTTGCTACCCAACTAACCCGCTCCCTCAACTCTCCTCCGAGGTGATCTTGCAAACCGGATTCTCCACAACCTCTGTTAAGAAGCAACGATATCTCCGCCTGCAGGGCACCGTAGCGGATCCTCGGGGCCCGGGCGAGTCTTCGGTCCGCTGCCCAATCATGTCCCGCTGACTCTCCGATAACTTCCTTCTTCACCACAAGACCCTACACTGATTGCTGTTGCACTGCAGGAGGACCTTGCACCCCTCTTTTCAAGAAATCTTCATTTTAACGACTGTGCTCGCTTCATCATTGCGGTCCTGACGTCGCCTGTACCCTGAAATCCCCGAACCAATCCATCACTCACATATCAGCCGCAATTGGCCCAAATATGGAGAGGCTTGTGCTGTGATCGAGGCAACCAGTGTCTCCGTCGGAATCGCTTTCTGATCAAGGCTTCCTAATGGCATCTGCGATGTCGGCAGCGCGGGCGATGCAGCTCGAATCTGAATGGGATGAGTTGAGTTCTTCCACGGTGGAATGAAGGCACACCACTCCACAATGCAGTCAAAGCAAAACTCTCCTTCCGCAATTGAGAGCAGAGACTGGTCAACGTGTCACAAGAATAGGTCAATGTTTGGAGCAAGCTGAACAAGACAAGGTTGACCGCTCCTTGAACAGACCTTGAGCTTCAGTTTGGAGACCGGAAATCTCAATAACAGCCGTCTATCGGGGTCCTGGTAGGCCGAAGTCTTCGTGCAAACATGGCGTTTTTAGTTTTGTTCCTTTCACACGTAGTCCTTTTTTATTCACCCACTTCTGCATCACACACTGAAGCAGCGTCTAATCTTCTTACAGAGTTTTACGTTGTATTTTGCGCATGTATTGAGCGGCGTAATTAACTGTCAGCCTGCAACTTAGAACCATATTCCCCTTCTCTAGCCGTGGGACAAATAAGGCTCGCTTTTTTGTGTCTCCTGAGTCAAGACGCGGAAGCTGAAATAATGAAACATCCATTAATTGCTGCCAGTCGAACCGTTCAGTTTTCTCAGAGGAACCCCGTGGAAGACAAACACCGACCTAACAAGGACGCTCTTACGCACGGCACTACAATTCCTCGGACCTCCGATGCAAATCTATTGTTGGAGTTGACGCAGATGACATGTGAGTCAATGGATGGCGGAAAGAAGACCAAAATCAAACTGATGATCAACACAAACAGCTGGCAAGAGGCTGTTCAAATCATGAAAGCGCCACCTCACAACAGGATTCCCCGCAATCTGTTTCACTGACGAGTTTCCTTGTTCTTTGAAAACATTTCACACTTCATCCATACACAATTTGATTACTACGAAAGGAAAATCTCTTTTGATGATTCCAAATTTAGATGCCGCATTCCACTAAGTAGATGACCGAAAAGTGATGAACGGGAAGGAGACAGAGTAAATGCATTCAAAAGGTCAATGACAAATCTCACTGTGTCTCTTTCACCGGCAGAACGAAGCCAGCTTACTGTGAGAGAAAGACGGAGACGGTCCTTCTCCACTGTGGATGGTGGATGGGAGGGGGGAGGGGAGGGCGGGAGGCTGTCTTCTTGGGAGGGGGCCCCAGCAAGGCAATGTGTCGAGGGCTGACTGAAGCTGTTCCCCGAGGAAGTGCCTTGCAAATCTTTCTACCTTCAACCGATCGTCCCTGTTTTGTTCAACGTGCTTTCCTCTTTGTCAGTACAATGCAATTCAAATTTCGTTTTGAGACAGAAATGTGCTTGAGTTTGGTTCAGTGCGACGTGTGCACCCGCTCGATGCACTTTAAAATCTCTTTTGCAGTCTGTGTGTGAAATGGCCCAAAACAACAAGACGCCGAAGACGTTCATTGTAAAATCAACGAAACCGATGCACTGTCTTATCTCTATTTAGAAAAAGTCTCAATTCTCCACCATTTCACAAAAGAGTCTTGGTGTCAAAAGGAACAAAACGTTTTTGTCTTTGGTGTTCGTGTTGCAATTATTGATCCAAAACAAAACGTACAAGGTAGCTGCTGCGGGGAGAAGGATTAATATGTGGCTCATTTTCTTTTTGTACTGCATTGGGAACAATCACGAAGATGGAAGAAAACAAGTGGCGAGGCGGCGTACGGGAGGTGCGGCGGATTGAGCGCTCTAATGGGACAGACAATGTTATGGGTTCAGTTCCTACCCACACACATCCGAAAGCGGTCTCCTGACGGACAGGCAGTAACTGTTTTATCTCCAAAAGCTGTTGTTTCCTGTGGGCCTCCGCGTCTACACGACTGGAAGACACTTGTTCACTTGGCTGTTGCGTGCCTGTGGGGACTACACCTGGGCAGCTTGTTGGCGAAATGACCAGCTTCACACACACGCACACACACGTGCACTTTGTCTGACAAATTTGCCAAGTCTTTGAGCTCGCAGAATTTTCTCTCGAAACCATTTGAGAGATGAGAACATTGTCCCGGAAACACGCCACCAAACGTCATACTTCCCACTGAAAAGCCGCTTATTTGGAGAAACAATGAAGAATTGCGAAAGAGCGGACTCAAGACAGTTTTCCGACCATCCTGCGTGGGCTGCGTGGGGCGATCGCTGTGAAATCTGCACAAATGAGCCGCACGACACAGGAAAGCTGCTGCACACATCAGTCCACAGGATTAATTTGTTCATTGTCGTCGGAATGGAATCCGATACTAAAATGTATCCCACATTCATCCCACGAAAACTTCACTCGCCTTACATGTCTCAGAGAGACATTTTGCAGGCATCCTTCCTCCAGACAGGAATCCATCTGTCGTGGAACACAAAGGGTTAAGGTTGATGGAAATCAATAGCACTTTGAAGCAGGCAACACCAGCCATATTAAGTAAATGTTTCTGCATAAGTCGGCAACAATGGCAGCAGTGAAATGTCAAAACTGCACCCCAAGAAACGGCAAGAGTTTTGCCGCGTGAAGCAAGCACTCCCAACAGCCATCTTCATCAATGAATTTACAACCACATTTCCAGTTCAATGACACCAAATCCAATGTCACTGAGAAGAACATCCCAAACTGCAAGAAGGACACTGCATCTGAGTCAGATACTTCATGACCCACACCGGCTTTCTAACTTTGTGTTTCGACAGTTCTTTTCGTCAAGAAAATTCTTCGTTCAAAATTTCGTACACAGACAAAGGATTTACTCGTGCCGCGCGTGCAATGCTTTGTTGAACTTCGTCTACCTTTGACTGGCCGTTCCCTGTAAAGAGCAAGGGAAGTTGCAAACGCAAGTAGCTGCTGTAAAAGGGGCTGACCCCACCCCCTCTGGTGAACAGCTCAACTGGAGTCAAGTTGAACGTCACAGTGCTGTTTGGGAAACGAGAGATCCATGTTAGGTTCACCCAAACTCTGAGCTGTTGGGTTCACTCTTGACTTTCCCCTCAGCGGTTGGCCACAGGACAGGGATTTGGGAAGTGGGTCAGGCAAGCAGCTTTGTTGGGTCCAACCTGTCCCGAAGAGAACTTTTAGCCTGATGCCCCCCTCCTCCATGACCAACGGCTCTGTTGAAGTCAGGGTGAACAAAACTTTTTTCAGTGAGCTGCTCGCTGTGGTGGGAGAGGGTGAAGCGAACAGCTCTGCCAGGTTCACCCGGCAGCAACAGGGTTGCTCTGTTTGCCTCACCCCTTTGTGGCCAATTGTGTGTTGCAGCTCTTGGCCTCACCCAATGAAGCTCAATGGGTGTCAAACACAGCTACAGACGCACTGTCCACCAGAACAGCCTTCCTCCTCCGGGCGAACGGCTGCAAACACGCAACAACTCGAAAATCTCAAACGCGAACCTTTCAACACCGGCCATTATCATAAGGTTATCAAATGGAACGGTCCGTCAAAATTTTGTTGAATCTCACGCAAAATACTAACAGAACAAACTTCGTGGGTCTTGTGCACAAGTGTAAACTGCAGAATTGTACACCTGTGTGTAAACACAGCAAAGCTGGTACAATTGGTAATTTTCTGCACGGAAGTTCCGAAAAGCATTCTGACGAATCCCGAAGAGCCTACAACGGAAGCATCGGAGACACAAAGAAGATCGGTAAAACGACAAATTTACCTTGTTTGACAATGGCCAGAATGCCACTTCCAGAAGAGAATGCAAATCTCCAGGTCCACTTTAAAACTTCCAAAACATGCAATTACAAAAGCAAATGAGCCAATACAAGATAAAGCAGTACTTTACCTGAGACTCGAAAAGCCTCTGTTATACCAAGCAATGACAATCATTCTCGGGTCTAAAGTACGAGTATGGATGTCAATCAGCAACACAGAACAAACGTCGAGTGGCATATCATAATGACACTCTTCTCTCTTGCTGATAGCAAAGGAGTGTGGCCTTCCTTGTAAAGCTCACAATTTAGCAAGCAGGTCACCATTGCACACATACACACACACACACACACACACACACACACACACACACACAAGATATCAATTTTCAGGGCGAAGTCACTGGTCTGCAGGACAATCTGCATCACAGCGACTGCAGCAGATCTGGATGGCGCACAAATTGTCCCCTTTACGTACCTACGAACTTGAATAGTTTGTGAAACAAAATCGAACGGACTGTGATACGTACTCGTACGAGCTGAACACTTTCAAACCAGACGCCATGGGTCAGGTGTGTGTGCAGGACGCCTCACTTGTGCTTTTCGCTCTTTTTTCGGAAACAAAATGTACTTTCAGTGTGTGAGGCTGCCATCTTGGACAAAAAAAGAAGTTGAATTTTTGGACACCAGGCAGGACTCCAGGTCCAACAACCGCCCACCTCGTAATGATCGCCAGACAGTCCTCAGCTCATTCGGAGGCTGCTTTTGGAACAAGTGCTTTTTTCAACAGATTCTTTCCACCTTGACTTGAACAGAAGATATCAATTGCCGGGCCTTCAACTCGAACAAATTTCACGCCTATTTTGAAGAGTTGAGTGGAGACAAATGACAACACGGACCATAGAGAATCTAGTACCTTCCCTTGAGCGTTCCTTCCAAAATGACTGACTCGCGAGTGCTTCCTGTCACCACAGCAAAACACTGCGATCGAGTGCACCAAACTATAAGTTGGTCACTTGTGCCTCACCCTGTTCACACACAAAGCTGTACGGAATAGACTGATTACACTAACAAGCTGCAGCACAGGTTTCGTGCATAAATCTCACCAGAGATAAAGAAGGATCA
>JAAUXT010113336.1_pt1 | contig 25718 bp, 36 predicted proteins | sample 7278171 | NCBI WGS metagenome assembly JAAUXT01 (sample SAMN14350112, study PRJNA611818) | marine sediment metagenome | isolation source: surface marine sediment (1.8m) | place: French Polynesia: Moorea | collected 2018-08
GCCGTTGTTGCTGCGCAAGTCAAATTTATGAAGCTGTTTTTGCATGGAAGAATATTTTTTGAATGAATTTGCATGTTGTTTCCTTTAAATACATTCCTTTACCAAGCACACTCAAGTGTTGGATCTTTTCTACCTCGTCAATGTACGACACCATCGCAAAAAAAAGGAATATTCTTGGACAAGCCTCGTATCTGTGTCTTGAACAGACGATCGCACTCGAGGCTCTCGACAAGACAGCAAACGCATTGAAAGACGAACGATTTGAGAACGTCCCCCGAGAGACGATGGCGGAGGTGATCGTGGGCATGCTGACGGGAATCGGGAACGTGATCAGGGTGAGTTCACGAACAAACAACCGTTTCGCTGGACGGAAGTGTGATTCAGCAACGCAACCACATCCGCCCAGAACCAAGGAAACAAAGCAACTGGACGACACGTGTTTGTACATGTGTACCGGTTCTCTGACAGAGCACAGACATAGACGAGAAGGAGAGAGACATGACACAGTTGTCTAGCACCGACTCGAAGCAAGTGCAGAACTCCAGTGTATTTTTCTTCGATTCTGACTTCGAGACCCCTCGAAAAAGTGAGTATTTTCGGCCAACACTTTTCTGTCCACGTTCATGACTCTTTAAATTGTTACTTGTTTTTCTTTTGTTGTACGTAAGTCAGACTCTTGTTGCTATATTCTTGAACTGCCCAGTCACGTTCAGTGCCTGTAGGTGAAAGACTCCACAAAACTGAAACGTGTGGGATATTGAACGCTGTGCGAAAGACGAGTATTCACTGTTTGGGTCGAGATTGTGCAGCAATCGAGACTCAAATAGTGAGTACAAGTCTTTAGGACAGAGTTCCATATCTATCTTATTGTACGGAGGCTGTTTCTGTCGAGATTTGCCACAAAATTCGAGACAGAAAACGGCCTCCGTGCAATAATGCGAGTTTGTGCATGCGCGCGTTGTGTTGCAGGAATACCTCAAGATGCATCGGTGGAGGCACAGACCGGGTTGCTCTTGGGAGAGTCGTTCGGGCTCCTGAAACGAGAACAAGTGTGTTGTGACTTTTTTTCATAAAATGTGTGCTTTTGGAATTGACTTTGAGAAATCTTAGTTCGTTGACGTGAGACATGCTTCTGTCGTGCCGAGCTGCTGAACTGCTGGCACACATGTATACATGTGGATTTTGAGTCATCGAAGCCACACAAGGGGGCTGTTGTCGACTTTCTTCTGTTGAAACAATTTCACGCGCCGAAGTGTGTTTGTTGGTTTGCGAGTCACAAATTCATGTTCTCCACAGACAGGGTTGCATCAATGCTTTTCCCGGCAGGTCAGACAGCAGGTTGGAAAGCTGTTCCAAGTGCAGGAGAAAGTTGTGAACTCGTACTTGGCGACACTGGTCGCGGGGGAGGGCCCGTCAACACTCAGCATCGGAGGGTCCACGCTCGTCTGCGAGACCAACACTGCCAAGGACCTCGGGAAGGATTTCTCGTGAGTGTTCTCGTCGACTTTTTCGTGCACATGGCGAATTGGGTCTGGCACTGCTTTAGTTGTGTTCTGTATGGGAACAGGGAAAGTTTGGAAAAGATCGTTCCAACCGAGGCAGGCAACTCCACAGTAATTGCTTCACAGCAGGTTGAGCTTCAAAAGTTTAATTTTGTGACCATGAGCGCCAGGAAGACTTCAGCTTCTGGGCTGTCGGGCCCACGGTTTCCATGGATACGCTCCTGCTGAATGACTTCAAACAAACACACACTCACAGACCCGCGCGCGCTCCTCTCGTCACTTCAGTGAAAGTTTTCATGCCAGCCAAGTCTATTTTGTGTCACAAGGTTGAAGCTCCCAGGGGTCACCGTGACTTTTCCGGCCGACTCCATGTGCGACGTTGTGTCTCTGGCCAGCTGCACAAACGATACTCAGCTCGACTTCGCTGTGAGTATGGCGTCAGAAAGGTCACAACTTCGCGAGCTTGTTGAGAACTGGAACAACAAACCTGTGATATCACAAGCGAAAACATTTCGGTGCTTGGTTTTCGAGTTCGGACCAATGACGAATTTGAAAGAGCAGCTGAGTGAAAAATCAGGGCACCACGAACCCATCACTTTTCGTTTTTACCTCTGGGCATATTGTCGGGCTTTTCTCGATGCTTGGAATGTTGCTTTGGACCATCAGGTCTTGACCGTGTGGTTGCGAAGATTCTGCTCATGGCTTGAGTTGGAGCTTTACGCCTTGCTGGACCTTTGTGTTTGTCAGGCAATGGAAGTGGAGCAGAATGACTTGTCGTCGCTGGACAACAGTCCAGTCGACTCCTGGGCGATGGCCTCGGTTCGTGTTCGAGCCCGGCAGCAGAACAGCGCTCCCGGCGCAGCCAGCAGCGCCACAAAGGTCAGTCTGTTGCTGCCGTTTCAGTTCTTTCTGTCTGAAGCACGCAGTCCTTCATTCAGGACATGCACTGAAGTTCCAACGAGATTACATTTCACTGACGCCCAATGATGAGAGAAATGAAACATCCAGACAGATTACTGATGAGAGACGGAGGAGGAAATGAACAACACAGGAGTTGTGATGGAACCAATGGAAAGTAAACACGTCACTCTCACATTCGGACTGCGCAGGTCGACGTGCGTCGGGTGCGGCTGGAGCTCCTGGTGAACCCGCCGAATCCTCTCGACAACGTCAAGCCGAAGAAGAACGAGGCCGAGTCACCGGCCACCGACAGCTTCTGCTTCTTCTACCACAGCGTCCAGACGTGCAGACCCGGCGACTCGACGTCTGGCCTCTGGGTCTGTTTGGCTTTGTTGTGGGGGGTGAAATCAAAGAACCTCTGGAAAGTCCACAGTTGCACAGTTGATCAAACTACATGTGGCAAATTTTTGGATCTGCAGTCCAACACGGGCTTGAAGGTCTACGTGGACGGGATCGACAAGACGAAGAAGTTTCTCGTGGAGGTGAACACACGAGGAGAGTTTCCGAACTGCACCGCCAACTGGGAATGCACAAAGACGTTGGCTGACGGAAAACACCGGTTCATTCTGCCGAACTCTGCTGAGTCGCCGGGTGAGTCAGAGTCGTGTGAAACTCACATTCAACGGAGCTAGAAATGTGTTAGGGAGATCGGCCCCTCCATTTTTGGTCTTTCCTGCAAACTGAAATTTCATTTGTTTTCAAGGAAATGCTCTCCGTTTTCTGCTTGTCTTGTCTCCTGCCGTCAACACGAGAACTATCTGGGAAATCTTCCATGTTCCACAAACTCTGACTGAGCTGTGTGTTGCAGGGACTGATGACGAGTACTCCATCTTCCTGGCACCCGAGGACCTGAGCAACTCGTTCGGGAAGGTTGTGTTCGCGTTCGCCGACGTCACGGACCTCGACACGGACGAGCTGCTCGCGAACCAGAAGCGCTGCCCCGAGCCCGGGAGAGACTTCCATGCCGGGTGGGTCTGGTCAGAGAGGGTTTCATGAAGATGAAGTGGGTTGTGCGCGCCAACTGATGCGAAAAGACTTGTGACGCACAGAGCGTTCAAAGCTGGACTAACGCTCACCAAGGCTCACTCTGCCTTTGCTTTCTTCACGTGTTTTAAGTCTGGATTGTTTGTACTGCAGGTACACGCTGCATTCGTACTCGACCGCCTGCATGGCGAGCGACCCCGCCCGAGGCGATTTCACCTGGTCCAGCGCCGGTTGCACGGTGAGTTGTCTGTACACAAGACTCCAGTCCTCGAACAAACGTGTCAAGTTCTTCGCCTGGATGAACAGACACTTCACTCAAAGTTTAAAAATTCGCTACTCGCTCAGTGTCCGAAAGAAGCAGCAAATGAATCTTTTCGTGATCTCGTGTCCCAAATGCAGGTTCGTTACGTGAACCGCCAGAAGATCGTGTGTGAGTGCAACCACACGACGCTGTTCAGCGGCGGCCTCACCGTGCAGCCCAACGCCATCGACTGGGACTTCATCTTCTCCAACGCCGACTTCCTGACCAACCCGACGTTATACGTCTGCCAAATCATCGTTCTGCTCATCTTTCTCATCGCGGTCGTCTGGGCAAGGCGCAAGGACAAGAAGGACGTCGAGAAGGTTTGGTTTTGAACGTGCCTGTTTCAGACCCGTTCCAGTTGGAAGATCAACTGTTGTGTCTTTTTCTGTAGTGGTTCGACGAATGAAGGGGACGCAGTTCAGGTTCCCTGCTCATGGCGCGTCGTTTTCCGCAGCTGGGCGCGACGCCGATGCCGGACAACAGTCCCGATGACAAGTACGTCTACGAGATCGCCATCTTCACCGGAATGCGCCGCAACGCCGGAACTTTGTCCAAGGTATCACTCACAGAATCTCCCAAAGACCTGCTTCTCCACACTTCAAAACCAACACCTTGTCTGCTTGCACCTGGAGATTCTGGCAGATTGTTGAGATGAGAACAGAGCGCAACGGTGGGAGCAAATGTTAGGTTGTTTGCATTCTGCGCTTCAGGTGAGCTTCATCTTGTCTGGAGAACAGGACGAGACTGACGTGCGCACGTTCGGAGACACGAAGCGCGACATCCTGCAGCGAGGTGGCGTCGACGTGTTCGCCTTGACCACGCCCAGGTGTGTGTGTGTGTGTGTGTGTGTGTGTGTTCTTGTGTGTTGATGTTGATGTATGTGTGTGTGACCAAAACTGGATCAGATAGGTGTCTGGGAAATGGCGAACAAAGAAATGCGCGTTCTTGTATGCGAAACGCTCGAACCATTGAGAAAGACGTGCAAATGTTCCTGTGCCCGTCTGGACTCGATACACAGGACTGAAGTGGCTGTTCTGAGGTTTTGATGGTTTTCAGATTTCGCAGCTCCCAATGAGTCTCATTACTGTTGCAATTGTGTCATGCACTTGTAATAACTGGTGGCATGATGCTCTCGGGGGAGCAGGATTTCTGACCTATGCATTGCATTTTGGGTGGGTCCTGGTGGGGCAGGGCCTTCTTAAAATTTGGACAGATCCTCAAGGGTGTGGGGCGTGGCTCATTCACAAACAGATTTTTGCCCCCCCCCCACACCTGTGGACAGAATTTTATGGTGGGTGATCCCAATCATAGCGCCTGCCTCCAACATTTACAAAGCCTTGGGATGCGCCTGTGTTCAAAGCTTCGTTTTCTTGATTCCGCGTTGACGTGCAGGCCGCTGGGGAAGTTGTCCTACCTGCGTATCTGGCACGACAACTCCGGGGGCGGCACCAACGCTTCCTGGTACCTCAAGTACATCGTCATCAACGACCCGCAGACTCACGAGCGTTTCCACTTCATCTGCAACCGCTGGCTCGCCGTGGAACTGGGCGACGGACAGGTGCGTGGGCGGGTGCAGCCAGATGGACGGGTGGGCGTGGGCGGGTGCAGCCAGATGGACGGCAGGGCGGGTGGAGGAGTGGGTTTGTCGGGATGCATCCCACCTCAGCTCTTTGTTTGCGGCGGGACCTCAGCAATGTTCCAGCTAATGGGGAAATTGTTGACTTTGTCATCCCAGGTGGATCGTCTGATCGCGGTGGCGGGCGAGGCTCAGATGAAGGAGTTCTCCAACCTCTTCATGTCGTCCACGCGCAAGAAGCTGAGCGACGGCCACCTCTGGTTCTCCGTTGTGGCGCGGCCCCCGTCCAGCAGATTCACAAGGGTCACTACATTGAAGTTCAGAAACAACCTCAGGCACCACGACGCATGTTTCGAACAGCAAATACCAGAAAAGAGATTCTCAAGTCATTTGTCGCTTTGCGCCTGCAGGTTCAGCGAGTTTGCTGCTGCATGTGCCTCCTGTACACGACCATGTTGGCAGACGCCATGTTCTACGGGGTGGTGGCGCCGGACGAGGGGGCCAAGGCTCTCACATTCGGACCGTTCGCGATGAGCCCTGAACAGGTCAGAGAGTCCGATTTTTTATTCTAAAACACATCAATGGTTTCAATGACGTGCAATAGAAAGAAACAACACAAGCTCCTTGTCTCATCTGAGCGTGAGCAGACCCCATAAACAATGGCTAGTACGAGCGCACTTCTTTGACGTTGTTGCACGGAACGCTGTTTCAGATTTACGTCGGCGTGATCACGACGTTGATCATCTTTCCGGTGAACTTCTTGCTCATGTACCTGTTCCGCAACACGGCGCCGCGCCGCCTGCGCCGCCCGCGAGTTCTTGTGGCGCTGCAGCAGCAGCTCGACGAGGCCGAGCAAGGTGCGCTACCTTCTGTCTGCAGATGCACGAGCGCCCAGGTGCACAGTCACAGTCTCCAATGATGGTGCTTCATTGGTGACAGTGTGCCTGTGATAACTTGCTTGCCAGATAAGCTCTGGGCTACTCAGTCCCAAGATCCACTGAAGCATTCATTCACCTTTCAAAGCCACACTCCTCACTCACACTTGAACGTTAGGAAGTGCAGTGAAACACGTCCATCGCGTGGTTCTGAATTTCTCTTTCCTTGTTTCGTCCTGTGTGTAGAGAAGAAGAAGCCGTTCAGCGCCGACTCTGAGAGCGACGCAGCGTCGCAGTCGACGGCGTCGGACGGCGGCGGCGGGAACGACGAGACGACGGCGCGCAGGACGAGCAGCTTCACCACCGTCACCATGGGTTCGCCTTTTTATCGTTTGGTTCTCAAGTGGCTTCCCTGCTGAAGAACAACAACCGTTTTTGTGATTGCACAACCTGAAAACACCGGCTCCCCAATCACATGCAAATGTCAATTTCATCGAAAAGGAACCTGGTTGCGTTTACCATCCAAAGCAGAGGTACGAGTGCGTTCCTGTGCGAACAAGAATCTTCCTGTCACTTTTCCATTTTGTGCTCGTCCTGACCATCATTGCCATCCCCTCTCTTCTCTCTCAGGAATGCGGGGGCGCCCGCCTCGTCGGAAGAAGCGCCAGTTCTCCTTCCCGTGGTGGGTGATCATCCCCACCTGGATCCTGCTCTGGGTCACGACGCTCGTGTCCATCGCGTTCGTCACGTTCTACGGCATCATGTTTGGTCAGTATTCACTTGCTAATTCGGAAAGTTGACATATTTACCTTCTGAGGGTCAATGTCTGAGAAACACCTGTAACGGTTGGGCAACACTCTCTGGTTAACAGGTGACACCAAGTGCAAGAAATGGATCACGTCTCTCATTGTGGCCATCTGCACTTCGGTCTTCTTCACACAACCACTCAAGGTAATCGCACTTCAACCTCCTGCCTTCGCAAATTGCGTGAGACTGGTGGCGCGTACTTACAACGGACCAAGCACGACCGTGTCTGGTGTCTGGTCACTTGCTTGACTTTCAGAAAACACAGAAGCTGATTTTTCAGCAAACAAAATGTCACTTATTCTTCCGGATAGTTCAGAGTTCCGGTGATGGAATGCCTTTGTTCACGTGCGTGTCAGGTGATCCTGACGGCAGTGGCGCTGTCGGTGCTGGTGAAGAAGCCGGACAACCCGGAGGAGGAAGAGATGCGACGCGACGAGGAGGAGCTGGTGCTGCAGCACGACGAGGCGTGGCTCCACGAGCAGAGAGACATGGGTGAGGGAGAGACAAGGAAAGGGACAGGGGTGAACAGAGAGGTGGGGACAGAAATAAAGAGAGAATGACATGGAGGGAGAGAGAGGTGGAGAAGACAACGAGAGATGGAGGGAGATAGAGTGAGAAGAGAGAGACGGCAACAGAGAGAGAGACAGACAGACAGACAGAGACAGACAGAAAAGAACAAGACAGACAAACAGTCAGAGGTGCAGAAAGTCTCCGATCTCCAGTTTGTTTTGGAACACAACAGTTGGAAAAGTCAGGTAGACTGGGGAGCCTGCACCGGGCTCACCATGCATGGCTTCAGGTTACGCGATGGCGCGACCGCGGACCCTGGAGTACCGACCCCCGGACCCTGAAGTGTTGCAGCGGGCGAGGGAAAAGCGCTTCAAGGAGAAGAAGATGTGGGACATTCTCAGAGAAGTGAGTGTCTTGTCGGTAAACGACTTGAAGTCGAGAGATGTCAGCTGCGATGTTGCTTTTGTGCACGGGCAGACGGAAATTTCACCCTGTGTCTCAGGACCACATTCCGCCCCGCATGTCATTCCGCTGGAGGGATGTGGACCTAGGATTTCAGGACCACACTGTGATGCCATAGTCTGGTCCTAAAATTTGTTCAGGACCACATCCTGCCTGAAATTTTAGGACTGGCAGAATGTGGTCCTGATACACCTGGTTTGCTTTTGGGTCCCAAATCATTTCGATGAGACTTTTTGTCAATTTTGATGTCACCACGAATAATTTGGACGCACGCATGGAAACCTGAAGCTGCAAACCTTTGGTGTCATTGGTATCTTCAAGGTGTCATTCTATACGTTCTGGCTGTGGCTGCTGCTTGTCATCTCGTACCGGTTCCGCGAGCCGTCCGCCTACCTCCTCAAGCGCAACGTCGAGACGCAGCTCGTGCACCAGGGACTCGGCCACAGATACGACTTCTACCACAACTTCAAGAAGGTGAGGCAGCCATGCGAGAGAAAAGACCGCCCAAACTGTTGGCTTTGTCGTTGCTGTTGGGAAAACAAGTTTTCCGTCGATCAGTGTTGTTCCAAGATGGTTTCAAGTGAATCTACTCGATGACAAGAAATCTTGACAGTTTCTTGTGTATTTTTTGGAAAAAAGGAACGTCTTTTCTACTTCTGGCCAATCTTCTTCACGCTGATCGTGACACCAAATTTGTTTGCCTTGGTGAAATAGCAGGAACTTGTGTGTCTCGTGTGCAGATTCGTTCGAACGCGCAGTTCTGGGACTGGGCTGAGAACACGCTGCACCGCGCACTGCGCACCGGGGCCTGGTACAACGGCGCCTGGTTCCCGAACGAGCGGGGCATGATCTCGGACAGAGTCTCCCGCATCATGGGATACGCTACTCTCAGGCAGCTCCGGATCAAAAAAGGTCAGGGTCCTCGAAAGTCTTACAGGCAACAGTGGTTTCTGAAGTCAGCGTCATGACGGAGGGGCGTGGCTGCCAACAAGAGGCCAACAGAGACGTTCAAACAAAGACTGGAACTTTTCGTTTGCTGGCCATTGTCTGCTCATGGCTTGGGTGTTTCATTGGCACCATCCTTAACCATTTGAGAACGAGGAACCAAAACCAAGCGCAACTGTTTACCCACTTGTGGGTATGTTAGTTTACCCTCCCTGTTGTGTGCAGGCAAATGTGACGTCGTGACTGAAGCAAAACACATCATTCACGAGTGTAACCCGTCGTACACGATCTTGAACGAGGAAAAAGACGACTTTGGCGTCGGTTGGGAACCTCTGCACGCCAACGGCAGCAACTACAAGAAGGAGTACAAGTACCATTCGGCCGAGGAACTGGACGGACATCCGCATTGGGCGGTGAGTGTTGAGACTGTTTGTCGAAAGTCTGTTGTCATGATTGTCGAAAGACAGTGTGGCATGCAGTGATTCTTGGTGAAAAAGAAAAGCAAGTGCTGACGTGTTTTGTGCAACAGTAAGAACAAAACTGAATGTCCCGTAAAAGAAAATTGAGTCAATGGCTCCTTGGTCTGGTCTTCTACAAAGTGGTCGCAGCAACGCGCTGTCTCTCGTTTTCGACAGGTGCACTCGTACTACAGCGGAGGTGGCTACGTGCACGGTCTGCGAGGCAACTACATGGAGATTCTCGCCAACCTGAAGCAGCTGCACGCAGAACTGTGGACGGACAAGTACACGCGCGCCGTCTTCTTCGAGATGACGGTGTACAACGCGCAGGCGAACCTCTTCGTCATCATCACCATGGTGGCCGAGTTCATCGACGCTGCGGGCTATTGGGTCAGCTACAGGTGGGAGCAGCAAGTGGTCACTGCGTGTCAAGAGTGGTTGAAATCCAGAACAATTGTTGGAAGGTTCCACCATACAGACTTTGCTGATATTGTACGTTCTCCGCCCGACATTTCAGGGTGGACCCTGCTCGACTGCTGAGGGAAAATTCGCCGGCGGGAAATTTCGAATTCGTCTGCCAGATCCTCTTCTGCCTTTGTTTCCTGTTCTTCAGCGTCAAAGAGGCGCGGACTTTTATCCGCCTCAGATCCAGATACTTCAAGCAGTGAGTGTACACGAAGAGTCTAGTTCGTGAGTCAGAATTCTTTAGCTATTTTATCTAAGATTGAAAAAATGGTCAGACCTGGAAAGTCAGGCAGGACGTTTGTCACAGATCGAAGAGAATTGTTGTCTAGCACGAGGCTTTGGTCTGAACCAGAGTGGCTGATTTGCTGCTGCAGGTTCTGGAGCTACGTGGAGATGATTGTGATCCTGTTGACCGGAACCAGCATTGCACTTTTCGTCTACATCCACAGCCTGACGCTCGCACTCACTGAAGAATTTGAGGTCAGACTCCGCTCATAAGTTTCACCAACGGCCAGGGAATTGGTACTCAGCCATGCAATTAGCATTCATCACTTGGTTTCTAACTTGCATTGTTGCCTTTTTGCCCTGCTTTGGCACTTTGATGCAGCGAACACATTCGTTGGATTACGTTGTTTCTGAAGCGTGTTCGTGTTCACAGAGGTCGCACGGCAACGCCTACATGAAGTTCCAGTTCATCGCGATCCTGAACGAGACGCTGCTCTATCTGTTCGGCTTGCTCGTCTTCCTCGCAACCGTCAAGTTCACCAAACTTCTCCGTTTCAACAAACGGTGATTCCTTTCAGTTGTCTCCACCTGTGCGCATCACAAATGACACGTTGGTCGTCACAAGGTTGAGCAAACTTGCAAAGTAAGACCATGAACAAATTCTGCTTTGTTCTCCTGCAGGATATCGATGCTGTCGTTGACGCTTCACTACGGGTCCTACTCCATCTGGATGTTCATGATGATATTCTTCATCCTTTTCTTCGCCTTCGTCCAATTTTTCTACTTCATCTACCACACCCAGCTCAGGAACTTCTTCACCATCGTCGCATCAGCTGAAACCTGCCTGCAGGTTGGTTGTGGAAATGGACGAGAAGAAGGATACGCGTTCCATGATTTCCATGGTCACAACAAGGTTTTGAGGCGCATGTAGCTCCGCGTGACCGTAGTTGTGACTGGACAACCGACACACGGAGTGGCTCAGTCAATTCACACACGTTCAACTGCATTGCACCACACTCGTACGTGCACATGCACAATTCGCATAAGATGTGCCAAAACTCATGACCCATTTCCTCCGTGCAATTTTATCCAGATGATGCTGGGTCGGTTCAACTTCTTCGACCTGCAGATGAGCAGCCCATTCCTGGGCCCTTTCTTCTTCTTTTGCTACACCACGTCCGTCTTCTATGTGCTCATCAACATGTTCATCACCATCCTCAACGAGAGCTTCGCTATTGCTCGCGACGACATCCACACCAAAAGGAACGACCACGAGATGGTTCGCTTTGTCATGGACAAATTCCGGGTGCGTGGAGGATTTGCTTTTCTCTACTGTCTTCCTGTGAATCCTGCTGTTGTTCTTGATGTTCGTGTCCGTCCCGACAGTGCGTGTTCCTCAACCACTGTTTTCGCCTGTTGTGTGTTTTTGGATGAATGTCTGCATTGGGTTGGTGACGTGTGGAAACAGTCACGGCTGTCATGTGGTTCTGGTTGAACAAACAAAAACAAAACAAAAGAAATCATTTTACGATTCGATGGGCAGAGCCCAAGAACCTTAATCACCATGTATCCACTGTGGGCGCTCCTCGCAACTGGTTATGTGCTCCTGTCTGAAGCTTTTTTGCTCCAGTTTGGATTGCAGAAGAAAGGTAAGTGCATTTGGGGTCGTTGACTGACTTCTCTGCAACCTGCTGTGCACGCAGGTGTGGGCGGGAATGCGGGAGGCGCTGGAGAAGGAGAAGCCTGACGAGCGCAAGGAGGACGACGACGAGGAGGAGGGTCTGCTGTCGGGCGTGGTTGACCCGCGGACGCACCCGGTCCGACCTGGGACCCACACCCAGCCCTGCACCATCACGGACGTAGAGGACGAACCCGAGTCGAAGGCGTTCAAGCAGTTCCCGAATCAGATGGCACAGTTCATGGCCATCATCAGCAAGGTACTCAGCCTCCACTGTGGAGAGCGTTTTCACATTCTCGTTGGCAGTGAGCCACATGCCTGTTTGTTGCCCCTTGCACAAGTATAATCGCGGCCCGAGAATTTGGGGTTCTCCTGGAGGTACACGTTCGTATACTTGTCATTGCAGGTGTATTTTCAGCGAGACATGTACGACACAAACCTGGATATCGCCAAGAAGGAAGTGTTCAAGGCGATGCTGATGCAGAGCGAGCGCGAGCTCCACAAAGAAGGTTGCGACCGGGATCGGGCAACTGGAGACGGGGGAACTGGAGACGGGGGAACTGGAGACGGGGGAACTGGAGATAGTGGGGTTGGGAACGGTGGGGTTGGAGACAGGGCAACAGGAGACAGGGCATCTGGGGACGAGGGAACTGAGGATGGGGAAACTGGGAACATAGGTCCCAGACGCACCTGCGGCTCCAAGCGCAAGGTTCATTCGGAAGGCATGAGAAACCCGGTGTGGAGACCGTGAGGAAACCGTGCATTGACAATTTCATGACGTTGCACTTGTGACCTTTGAGTGTCCCCTTTCATCATGTCTTTGCGGAGAAAGTCCTTCAAAAGTGGAATGGTCCCAAGTAGCCCTGAATTTGGATATATCCTGTTCCCAACAACATTCGTGCACATCAAACCAGTGGTCACGGAGATTTTCCTCGTTTTATCCTGGTGTTGTGAATTTCTTGAGAAAGGCATTTTTGTTCTTTGGTCACCAACATGTTGGCATTGTTTGGTGCAGATAGTTCGAATCAAGCATGAGAAATGGAATCTCAGTTGGAAGTTTCCGAATTAGCCTTGTGCTGGTGGCCTCTTCTGCAAGAAGCGTCAAACTGTGATGTTTTGAGAACATTTTGTTTGACATTTTTGCAACACGTCCAACAAATTGAGAGACATCTCCTTTCGTAGGACAGAAAATCATGTACCTGCAGTTTTGATCAAATAATTTTGTGCCAGATCTGTTTCACTTTGTGTAACGCAAACACGTGCAGAAATCGTGATATTATTGACATTGTTGAGGCGAAACTCCTCAGGACATTACAGAATGCACGTGTGTATTTGAAATTTTGCTTGAGAAACGCACATCAACGAGAGTCGATGAGAACTCGAGAGAAACCGAGAAAAAGAAAACAGCAAACAAATAAACAACCGGAAACTTTCAACAACAGGAAGAAGGTAAATCGTCACATAAAACTCGTGTCCAGGAAAAATGCGGAAAGAACATCATAAAAGGTCTTTCCTTTGGCACATTCCGATTTGACTCCCTGTTTCTCTTCTGCAAGTTTTTGAACAGAATACATTCGATCCAACACAACCCGGTTTTGGACTTTCTGTCTTGACAAGTGAACCGCCGCAAGCACTGTTTTTCTGAAACCCCATTTGGTGAACCTTTCTTGCTTGGCCCGCAAGGGAAACTTTGAACAGTGTCAATGGTAACGTTTGTCGTTCGGGACACAAACGACTCATATCATTTTTTTTTCTGTGTGGGACAAAATTTACCAGGCATCAATGGTGACCTGATTTCACACCCGCAATAGCAACCTGCCTTCCGGAGCCCGCGTCTCCAGACGAAAGACCCGCCAGTGTGGAATTTGGACATCCAGTAACAGTGTTTTTTGGTTTTCCGTATAAAATTTATTGAGACAAAATACAGATTTCCAAACTCAACATTCGTTTTATCAAACTCAGCACTGTTCGACACCATGCACTTTTATCTGGTAATTCGGCAAGACAGAACAAATCATGCGCGTCATTTCAGAGTTCGTTCTCAAACTTGACCAAATTTATCTCTTTTTGGGACCTATCCAGACACACACTGAGACGATTACAACAGCCACACACATTTACACTGCCTGCATGCGAGACAAAATGTCACTCCAGATCTGATCCGTTTTGAGTACTGCAAAATCCAGAAACTCATTCAAATTCACCGTGGTTCTGGTATTTGACTCTCTTCCGTCAAAATACGTGTATCCATGGAAACAGAATTGCGCCAAGTAAGTCGCTTCTATTTGCCAGATAAAACTTTGTTTTTCCTTGTCAGAAATGAAAGTGTCCGCGGAAAAAGACCTACCAAAGGTGAGAAGCATCAGACGAAACTTGAGAGTGGGAAATGGCAGTGAAGCTGTTCCAATTTAGAGGAGGAGTTTGACGCTGAGCAGAGCCACCGAGACAATGGGAGCGAGAGACGTCGGGAGCCGCACCGGGGCGGACGCCACCATGGAACAGTCTGCCAACAAGAAAAATACAATGTACGTCAGTCACGTAGCAATCCAAATTCAAGTGTTTATGGTCGTTGTAACTCGCCGATAACTGTCTTGCTCCTTCATTCCAAGGACTGCACTGAGAAAGACCTGGCTCCCTCAGCCTAAGTTCAGATTCACTTGCTCGCACACTGGATTGTCCGGTAGTTCTTCGCTTCGCCCAAGCTTCTCCCTGTCCTCGACCGGCCCAACAGCAAAAGGAGTGTGATGACACTTACGTCCTTCACCCAAAGTGGAAATCACTTCATCCCAGAAGTGGCAGCCGGTCGCGTGCAGCTTCTTCCTGACCCCCGACTCCAGGTCGTCCAGGTGTTCCGCGTCGAGAACCACGTACTTCTCTTCCTCCGAGTCGTACTTGGGCCACTCAGGGTCAGGGTTTCTGAAACAACATCTGCCTGTTCGACACTCGCAAGAAGGACGAGCTCTTTGTCGAAGAACGGCTTCGATCGGGCGCGAAAGAAAGAGTCAGACAAGACCAGTGGGCTCAAAACATCGATGATCATCACCTCGCAAAATAACATTTCTCGCGGCCTTTTCTCAGCTGAAGGCACTGAGGACACCACGCCTTTGCTTTTTTGGCTGAAACCAAGTCCAGGTCACAACTTGACGCTCTGACACAGCAAAAGCAACGCACCCATTTTTTGCGAACTGAACCCAGTACTGCATCATCTTGCGACTGACGTTCCTGTCCAAATCCGTGTACTCGGCTTCTCTGAGCAGTGGGTCTCCGAAGATGTAGAGAATTTCGTCGCCATGCAGCACCCCTGTGATTCAAGAGGATGTGTTTGTCCTTGCACTTCAAAAACGCATTGATCTTGTTTCATGCGACTGGTGCATCTAACACAGTGGATGAGCGATTCCTTTGTCTGACACAAGAGGGTCTTTCTGACCGACTAGCCAAGACCACAGAACATGTTCCATTCTACACAGAAGCCAGAGTCATCTCTCCACTCTTCGTGGGGAAAGACTACACACCCATGTACTCGGGCCACAGGTGTTTGTCGGAGCGGTGGGTGAATTCGTAGGCGTACACGTCCTGCCCGGCGGCGGCGTAGGCGCGCTGCAGCTGGATGACGGGACACGTGAAGCGCTGGAGCCCGTAGCCCTCCTCCAGCCGACGGTAATTTTCCGTCTGCCGAATCAGAAACAAAACGAGAAAAGTGTGTGACTTGGCTCGACGTAGTTTCACTATGATTTGTTTGCTGAGCTCAGCCTTTGGCTGAAACCGACGCTGAACAAGTTTTCAAAACCAATGTTGCGCGACCAAATTGTTTTCGAAATAAAATCTTCGAAAATGTTTTTGCTGTACTGTCGTACCTCATTGTTGGGGTCCATCCAGTACGTCAGTCGGTCCACGACGGCAACATTCTGGTTGCTGTTCTGCAGTGGAGAGTATGACGCAAAATTTTAATGTAACTGACTGCTCTGAGACTGCTCATTGGCCAAACGAAAGTGTTGGAAGGCCAAAACAATCAGCCTTCGAGTAACATCTCAAGCGGATTCGGTTTGGGGTTCACTGCACTGGGCTTTAGGGGCCTGTACATTTGTCTGTGCTAAACTGTGAACTTTATGTCGACAAGAAAGAAGCAGTGAACAGACGGACTAATCTTTTTTTCAAAAGCTGTTTGGTCGAAATTGATTGAAAGTTTGTCGCCTCTGGTCAGTTGAGACAAGGGAGACTGAACCCGATCTTGGACTCACATGTTGGAAGAGGCGCGGCACGGCCTTCTCGAGCTGTTCACCGTTCATCGCGAACCCGTCCAGGTTGCTCAGGTCCGGGATGTAGTAGAAGAGGAAGTAGGCGCCCTCGTTCTTCACCACACCCGACAACACCTGCGATCAAACAGCATCACTCAAAATGACACGACTCAACGTGACCCAAATGGGAAATCGGATGCATCCACAAATGTACAAATAATGCAACACAACTGAGAACAACACACAGAAAAGCATGTCGAACCAGGTTGCCTACGTACGTATCTCTGGTCTTGCGCAAATGGAAGGAGAAAGAACGAAAAGCTTGCTGAACCTGGCACTTTTTGAAGTTGCCAGCTTCGATGAGATCTTTGGGATGCGCGGTGAGCCACTCGCCGTCGACGACGGGTTTGCGGAAGTTGACGAGCCAGCCGCCCACGTCGTTGTCCTCGAACAGCTTCTTGACGTCCAGCTCCCGCAGACACGCCACAACCTACAACGTGCGACGCGAGCTGACTTGCGTGTGCGTGCGTGTGCCAAGCAAAGGAAAAATGAGACAAGCAGAAGAATGAAGAATGATTCAGGACTCCGAAGCGTTCGCGCACGTACGTCGGTGATGTTCTCCTGGTCGCAGCCCATGCTGTGCGCCCACGAGAGGGCGCTCTTGAAGTTCTCGTGGGCGTCCTGCACCTGCGTCGTCGGAGCGCTGCTCTGCAGAATGGCGCGACCGAACTTGTCCCACGACCCCTCATGCAGCAGGTGCAACCCCACGCTGACCGCGCCCGCAGATTCACCGAACAGAGTCACCTTGCCAGGGTCACCGCCAAATTTCTGTCGAATTCAGAGAAATATGCATGCAAATTTGCACTAGCCACAGCTGAGCAGCTGAAGAGTCACTCTACCGGCACAACTGAGAACGGAAACTCGAGTATGAAGCCGTACAACAAAGTGCAAATCGTGTTCCATCACTTGTCACGAGTATTTCGCTTGCCGTTATCCAGGAGTTTCCTGTGTGGTTGCAGGGAAATTGTGCCCAGCAAATAGGGCACAAACAGTCAGCAAAGCGAACGACACGAATGCTGGATCCACACGTTATTTTTCTTTGCTCTTTTCAGCGATACACCCATTGAAGACGGGAGAGACACTGACAAGGGGGAGAGAGACACGAAGAGAGAGAGAGACAGAGAGAGAGAGAGAGAGAGAGATGAAGAGAGGGGGAGGAAGAGAGAGATCGAGAGAGACAGACAGACAGACAGACAGACAGACAGAAGGGAACGAAACAAGATTCACATCCATGTTGTTTCAGCAGGCGCCGCACCTGGATGTTCTTCTGCACCCAGTCGAGCGCGAGCTCCTGGTCGCGCAGCCCGACGTTGCCCGGCGCCGCCTCGTCGGCGAGGTAGAGGAAGCCGAGCGCCCCGAGGCGGTAGTTCATCGACACGACAATGACGCCCTCAGCCGCCAGCGCCTTCCCGTCGTACACATCCAGAGAGGATGCCCCGCTGAAACAGGAGTTGTGTGTGATTCCAACCAAGTGATGGAGAGTTCATTCAAGTTTGGTCTGGAAGTCTGTGCACGATGCTTGTCAATACTGTGTGTGGTGAACAACCCGCAGTGTTGATCTCGAAATCGCTCAATAAACCTGCTCTGCCTCAGGAAAGGGACTCGTCCGCTCCACTGTGTGGCCTCACCTCTGGAAGGCTCCGCCGTAGAACCAGACCATGACCTCAGCGCTCGTGACGCGTGGCTCGGTGAGAGGCACGTACACAGTAACGTACAGGCAGTCCTCGCTCAGCTCCCCCGGCGGGTCCCACATCTTGGCGCCGCTGACAAGAGAAAAAGGGAAGGGAACGGTAGGGCCACTTTACAAAGACCAATTTTCTTTGTTTCTTTTGTCAGGAAAGAACGAGTCGTTACACCATGAAAAGTGCTTGACTGGTCTGGCAAGCGCGGAATCTTGACATGTATCCACATTGCATCATGAAGCGTCCTTGAAGTTTCTCGGTGGTCCAGTGACTACAACGGCCTGGAGATTGGATATTGGAAGATTCCCTCGTGAGCACTTACGCAAAGTCCGGGAACATCTCGTCGCGGGCCTGATAGCACGAGTCGGGTTTGGAGTCGGACACATCGAGGGTGTCGTTCCAGGGTTGGGCGGGGCGCGGCGGGCGGAAGCGCAGGTCCCCGGTGGGCGGCTCGGCGTACGGAATCTTGTAGTACACAGACACCGTCTTGTCTGCAATCGAATCTAAGTTTTGGTGTGGTGACGGGATTGTGAATGTTCTTTTCATCTTTCACGGAGGCGAATTCTTCAACTTTTTGTGCAAACCTGAAAATGTGACACATCTTGAGGAAAAAAAGAGATGTAGTTCATAATTTCGTGATTTCTGAGGCTGCAAGTGACAAGATCGGACAAACTAGCACTGCTCACACTCAAACCAGACAGAACCGTACTACATTGCCAGGAACCTGTGGCGAATTAGAAGGTCAGACCCTGCAAAGCGAAGAGTTGGATCGATCACTGAAGCGGGCCTGTCGACAACTGACAAATTGAGCCGTGAGCTGCTGGTAACAACACATCACCAGACGGACGTGAGGAGGAAAACAGATCGGCGAACACTACCTCTTCATCACACAACCGTTGGGACACGTGGAATGTTCAACACCAGATTCTTCACCTCCCGATCGAGTGCGGGCTCTGCACCTGTGCACACGCCAAGTGTATAGCCGAAAAGACGGAGACAGAAAGGCTCAAAACAACCTTCTTGAAACTCACCAAAACTATCCTGTGTCCCGCAAATTTCTGTTTCTTGTCTGTTGTGCTTTCAGGCACCTCTCACAACCTTTTGACAACGCAAAGTCCGAGTATGCGTGTGAGTTGGTGACAGAAAACAGTTGCAAGAAGCTGTGGCCTTCGCGGCAGGACGGGTGCACACACATGTCCATGGCACCTGCACAGGTTCACCGTGCGATCTGTTTCACGCCAGCTGAATTTCTGGTTCAGCCAACAAATTGGCCAGTCTTGTCTGATGAACCAGTGCACGTCTCTTGGATCCTGCTCTGGCAAGTGAGGATCACATGATTCTGCTGATGAGATTTGCAGCCGCAGATAAAGACTCGGGCGCATTGCGATTCGATCTCCGAAGTGCTGTTCATCTGCACCAGCTGCCGAGAGTCGAATCTCAACCCTGCCATGGCTGGTGAAATGAGTGGAATGAGAGAATCTCACTGCAGAATGTTGTTTTATTCTTGGTATTTTCTTGTTCAGACTCCATCTCAATTCGGCACAAGGAAAAGAAAAAGTTGCAAATGACACATAATGGGGCTAATTTTTTTTGACTCACTCAACATCTTTCCTTCCTGGAGTGCAAAGGAGAGGAACTGATCGTTCAAAGGATCTCTTGATTTATTTGACCTGATCTGTGTTGTTTCTCGAGAAGAAAAGTCGTTTTGCCACATGGTTATCTCCGAGCTGATGATGTTCTGACACCACACCACTGGAGGATTTTTGTGATGTGATGCAAAACTCGCATATATTTGCTGTGCAAGTGAACGTTGAGCCTTCACATCTCCTGCCAGCCCCAAAGTTCATCCTGCAGTCTTCGTGGTGAAAGTGTCAAATCTTGCGAGATTGACCCAGACTGCCTCACTGAGGTGTCTTTGGGCTCGTCACATGAAGAGTACGACGCAACAAGCCTGCCTCATGCATTGTAACATGGATTTTTTCCTCAGTGGCTCTCCTTTCTTTGTGTGCCTGGCTTTTGCCAGGGCTCTCCAAATATTGTGCTGGACACCTACCACAATGAAAGTAACCCCCGCCCCCCAACTTACATTTTCATTTTCAGGATTCGATTTCCACGGATGAGTTGACGGGAATTCTCAATTGCAGTAAGTTTCAAGGCCAAAAAACAGGTGTGTCAGTCAGGCTTCAGAAATAACAGCAACAAAATGCTGTGATGTCTGTCTTGTGTTCCCAAAGTGCATGAAAAATAGATCTACTGAAAAATTGCCTCCTCATCCAGGGATGGGGAGAAAACAACCAAAACAGCGCAGAACACATCTTTTAACTTGTGGTAGATCTTGAGCGGTCACTCTCCAGAAAAAATCTGCACATGGTGTCAGACCCTTGTGACAATTTCTGGCAATGAACCTGTTGTGTTTTTGGACTGAAATGAAAGAAATAACAAATAGATGAAATGAAGGACTTCTGGGAGTGACAAAAGAAAAGCAGTGTGTGCAATGAAATGGAAATCTTCCACTGAAATAGCTTTGGTGTTTACAAACACAGGACAAAGCTGTCTCAAGTGCCGGAGCTCTGGCCACCAGGAAATGTGCGTACATTCCTGTGCGCTCTTCATGCAAGTGCGGACACCACTTTGAGTTGGGACAACAGTGGATGATGACACACACTCTCGTCCGCACCCATGATTGACAGTGTCACCGGACAGAGCAATGACAAGTTTGACGTGACTTGCAACAAGGTCGGACAGCTTGGATCTCACCAACTCTGTTCGTCTTGCATTTTGTTCCATGTGTCTGCTATGGATGTTCAACTGCTTGAATACTGTTGATTGATAAAAACGCAAAGATATACTCTTGAACATCTTTCAAAGAAGAACACACAGTGAAATGTTTGTGACGAATCGTCAGACGTGTGGAGACAAAAAGTGAGCATTTGCATGTCTGTCCACACTACTGTGTGGTCCACACACACATCTCCACCACAATTGTTGCTCGACAATTGTGATTGGCAAACAACCCAACCAAACAATCATGTGCGAACAAATCCAAATTGGTGGACCGTGTGCCGACTTTGAACGCACGAGAACTTTGGAACCAAAGCAGACAAAACGGTCACAAGACAGAAAGAATTTCGTTGACGCGATGGAATTCCGCGTCTGGCCCCTTGCGTGCAGCTGCTCGCTACTCTGAGGAGCTGATGTCCTTCCTGATGAGGCCAACAGCTGCTGCTGCACGTTTGTACCTCCCACCTGACCTGGGAATGTCGGACTTTTAAACTGTAATACGGCACAACTGTCTACAACTCAGAAAACAGACTTTACGTGGTTGCGTGGCTGAGGACCTTGAAACATGTGGTCTCCAATCAGACTGCAGACAAATACCCAAACCCAACGATCGACCTTAAACCGTGGGAGTGGGCTGTAATTGCATTGAACATTTTACTCTGTCAAAACCGGGTCTCGCAAGCGGCTCCAAGCACTCACCTCCGACCTGCACATTGCGCCCCATGACGTCGCCGGATTCCGTCTGCACGAGCGGGTTGACACCCTGAGCTCCCGACGCCGCCGCCAGTGTCCACAGAACCAACAGGAACGCCTTCATTGTGACCTCAACTCCACTTCTGACTGCACTTGTAGATGGAACCAACGAGCTGCAAGTTTATCCGCTCGCTCAATAGAACTGACACAAACACGTTTCACTGGTGGAACGCAGTGGGTGGTCAGAGTTGGGGTGGGGAACCGCAGCTGCATAGTGAGCGGAATTTTCAATTTCCCGCCAGGCTGAAGTTCATACTGAACATTCGGCATGTTTTAGCCGTGGCGCATTTTGACCTGTGTGACACTGCACGGGAGTTCAAGCTGCGTTTTAATTCAGGTTGTGAGACTTGTTCCAGTTCAATAAAGAACCCGACAAGAGCCCCGTGTTTTCACAAAATTTTGTACGAAACGCTGAAGACATTTTTGGCACAACAAAACAGCTCCTATTGTCTCTTGTTACCTGCAGCGCGCGAAAAAACGCCGAGTATCAACCCGACTGAAAGATTCCGAGATTTCGTGTAAATTTCTCAAGTTTTTATTTTTAAAACCTGCTCTGTTCCACCAATGTAAGCCACCGTGAAACGAGATTTTTGTCGTTCATTCCTTGATTTGTTCGACGTTTCCTTGTTGCCGATTTCCCAAGGTTTTGCGTTAATTTTCCGATTCTCCAAAAGTGCGGTGCTAAAATCCACAAATATGAATGAAAATATCAACTTTTACAACTCTCAGATGGATTCATCGATACCTGTACGTCTGGCTGCCGTTCGTCTGTGACCCACTGTGAGTTATGATGAGTGCTTGTTTCTTGTTTTTTCGCCGGCGTCCCGCCTGATAGGCAACGAGTACCAGATAAGTAGACCAGCAGAAGGGGGCAGGGTGAAGCACCCCAGATAGCTGTTGATCAGGTTTTCTTGGGCAACACCACATCTGCAGCTAAATTCAGGTGTGAGGTTCATTTCTGGTCTCCTTGCATCATCTGCAATGCGACTACATTCGATCAACTAAACTGGTCACCAGAACTTGTTTTTTGCACAAAGACGTTGTTTGCAAAGAAGTCAAAAGTGAGTTCCGCAGTGGAAAAGATGAGCAAGTTTATTTCAGCCAGTGAACCGACTCACAAACAGGCTGAACCCACAAATTCTTCTTTTCTTTTGTAGAAATATTTTTGCACTCGCCACCAATCCCGTTACACTTGGAACACATTGGTTCAGAAATCAGAAGTGAGTTGCGCTCCGCACGGTGGGAGAATGAGGGCAGTGTATCAGCGGGACGAGCGCGAGCAGCTGGGCCTGTCCGTCATCGCGGAGCGCCGCCGGCCCCGCCGCGCTGATGCGCTCGCGGCACAAAGGTGCGAATCTGTGCTGAGTGACGGAACCAAGGCGGTGCTCAGAACATCCAGTGGGCAAATCGGCTCAGTTGACTGCGTGGTTCAGAGACGCACTCTTGCAACGCGCTCCAGCCGTGTGTTGGTGCACGGTATCCGTCCGTCCTTTTCACAGCATTGGGAAGTCAGACTTCCTCAGTTTTACCTAACATTTTTGAAATCGCCCATTTGCGTGATATCTGCAGACTACATGTACTCTCTGTTGAGGTGCTTCTGACAATGGGAACAATCTTTCGTCGCAGAACTTGAGCAATGTGAGTCCCGACGAGGTGACACAAGGAAGGTTACTTTTCTCCCTTTTGCAGGTGTCTTGAAGTTAATTTTGCTTGTGTTGTCTGTGCTTGCTATCGCCCTTATAATCTTGAATAAATAGCGGTGCGTGCAACTGTGAGTGAATCCAGCATCAAGGGAAATAGTTTTGGACAGGATGACAGTGGATCACTTGCGAGTTTGGCTTTTTCTGAAACAGGCAACAAGACAATTTGCAACTTGTTAAAAACAACACACTGCAGAGGTGATGAAGCTGTTGTTGTGTTGTTGTGGGTGACCCATTGTTCTCGAAGGTATTTTCTTTCTTCACAGTGGAATGAAATGAGAAGACGCGGCATTTTCAAGACCCAGCGTCTGGTCATTTCAGGGTATGGGCTGAAATGGTCAGACCTGGGGTCTGGCCATTTCCAGTCAGGATGGAATGGCCAGACTCCAGGTCACATCTCCGAGTGAAAACAGTCAAGGCTCCGAGTGACTGGGGTCTCCTGGTTTCTGGGGTCTGGCCAAAGTGACCGGCCGTCAAACAACACAAAGTCACAATCTAAACTTTATTGTTGGAACTATGAACAAATAATTGTCCGTTTTTCGGATGTGTTCAGACTGAGTGCATTTTTTGCTTTGTTGTTTGGTTTGTTGCATGTCAGAAGTGGCAATACTGAGGCATTTGTTGAACTGGAGCTGGCAATATGAAATTGTCAACAATGCCAAGAGATACCGTTGAAATTTTTTGACTGAAGTGTCAAAGTTCTTTGTTTGTTGGGATTGAGATTTCTGAGATTTCTCACTCGCTGCCATTGTTTTGCACGAGTTGGATAAATTTGTCGAGTGCACGCACCAGTTCTCGGACCATTGTAACATCACCAAAAACAGCCTCGTTTTTATTTGTGTTAGAATCTACACGCGAGCAAAGGTGCGGAACATGCGGCTGTACACAAATTCTGTGCAGTTACGACGCACAACATCGAATCTGAAGGGCCAGCCACCTCCAGTTGGTTTCTTGTTGCGACAAATCACCGGCCTTCATTTTTTGAGCAACCTCAAAAGCTTCAAATCAAGTGAACCTGCGCATCTCATAAAACCGCAGCGTCGTTGCAAGTCCCCAAACTTCCTTTTCTGTACAACACACGGACGGACTGCTTGCTGCATGCCTGAAGTAGGTTTGTTCTCCTGTCGTGGTTTCATCCCTGGAACTCCAGCGTCTTCTTGTACGGATGCTTTGAACAACTGAGCAACCAAAAGGTCATCATATCCCCCTTGCCCTGCAACACAACGAAACAAAGAACAGTGATTTTGGGTCTTACCGACACCGGACTTAAGAAGAATCTCCGCTCGAAACTTGGAGGGAAACAACAACTGCTGTTGAGAGAGCCAAATGTACAAACCTTCAAAAACGTTTTGCCTCTTTCCTCCAACTCAAACCCCCCGACTTTGTCCAAGAGATGCTTGGATGATTCACTCACGTGTATTTTCAGGGCTGAAAAATAACTAACAACGTGTGCGAAACTTCTTTGACCAGATCATAAATTCATAAAATTGTCTTCGCGTGTACACAACAACGATGAGTTGTCCGTATACCTTCTCCCGAACTCTCCAGCCTGCTGGCTGTGTTCACACTGTCGCCAAACAGACAATATCTGGGCATTTTTACCCCGACAACGCCCGCCACACAAGAACCTGAAGAGAAAAAGGACAACATACTCGTGAGGTTTCGAAGCTGCCTTCTCCAACCCAAGAGATCTTCCAGGATGATTGAAAGACCGAACTGATTACATGGCGCTCAGGCTGCAAACACAGAGCGGACTCACCGGAAAGGATCATCCCCACATCACAAAAGCAGCAAAATTGTTTCTCTGCATGTCACATTTCCAAGTGCATGCAGACAATTCGACAATTCGTTTGCTGTGTCTTCGCGTTGTTCTAACCCTCACACACCTGATACGTACAACCATCTCCTGTCGGCTGGTTCTGCGTTTCACTCAGTCAGTTCTCTTCACATTTTGCGAACAATAAATGTCTCAAACTTTGCCTTCCTTTGATTTTCCAGGTGTTCAGAGGTTAGTGCGAGGGAGAGCGGGATCGTGACAGCAAAAAGTCTGCTCAGAATATTGAGAGATGAAGGTCCTCTCAATTACGCAGATTGCACCAGAAGGTTCTGCCTGATTCAGCAATGCGACCTTCGCCTTGGGACAGGACAGCACACAAGGAGGTTGCGTTCACACGCTTTTGGTCCTGGGTTTTCACTCAAACATACAGAACGAATTCCCGAAGCAAATGCACTTTTCCTTTGCAAGTGTGCACCTCATCGATCTGAATATTTCTTGAACTGTGTGGTGTCAGATGATCAAGGAAGACGTTCCCTGAAGATGCAGCGAAAAAGGAGATGATAAGGACTTTGAGCGTCTTCAGAAAAAATATCGTTGCGCGTTTTTTCAAAGTGGGTTTCAGTGGGCCCTGGTGTTTGATCTGTCCTGTGATCGGAAGCTGCTGCCTTTCTTGCACGCAATTTCCCCATTTTCTCTTTTCATCGCCTTTGCTTGGTTGTGGTTTGCAGGCGGGTACCAATCACAGTACCTTTTCTCCCGTATATATGTAGTTCTTTTTTGTTTGAGCCTGTGTCGTAGACTCACGTTGCACCAGCTACCCTCAATAGGCAGGTTCGGCAAACATGAAAATTTTTACGTACGCGTAGACATAGACGTAGCAGTCACCCTGCAGGACATATTACTCCTCAACTTTTTGATTTTCTTGAAAAACTCTCAATTTGATTCTTTTGAATTGCAGTTGTTATCTTCTCTGCTTGAA
>JAAUXT010074294.1_pt1 | contig 25708 bp, 16 predicted proteins | sample 7278171 | NCBI WGS metagenome assembly JAAUXT01 (sample SAMN14350112, study PRJNA611818) | marine sediment metagenome | isolation source: surface marine sediment (1.8m) | place: French Polynesia: Moorea | collected 2018-08
GCACTGGGAACAGCACTGGGAACAGCACTGGGAACTGCACTGGGAACCACAGGGTACTGCACTGGGAACAGCAAGTGCTGGGAACAGCACTGGGAACAGCACTGGGAACAGCACTGGGAACTGCACTGGGAACAGCACTGGAACAGCACTGGGAACTGCACTGGGAACTGCACTGGGAACCACAGGGTACTGCACTGGGAACAGCAAGTGCTGGGAACAGCACTGGGAACAGCACTGGGAACAGCACTGGGAACTGCACTGGGAACTGCACTGGGAACCACAGGGAACTGCACTGGGAACAGCACTGGGAACAGCACTGGGAACAGCACTGGGAACAGCACTGGAACAGCACTGGGAACTGCACTGGGAACCACAGGGAACTGCACTGGGAACTGCACTGGTAACTGCACTGGTAAGTGCACTGGGAACCACAGGGAACCAAACTGGGAACAGCACTGGGAACCACAGGGTGCCACAGGGAACTGTACTGGTAACTGCACTGGGAACTGCATTGGGAACTGTATGGAAACCACAAGGAACTGCACTTGGAAATACTTGGGAATTGCACTGGGAACAGCACTGGGAAGTGCACTGGGAACTGCACTGGTAACTACACTGGGAACTGCATTGGGAACTGTATGGAAACCACAAGGAACTGCACTGGGAACCACAGGGAACTGTACTGGGAACTGCACTGGGAACTGCACTGGGAACTGCACTGGGAACTGCACTTGGAACCACTTGGGAACTGCACTGGGAACTGCACTTGGAACCACAGGGAATCACACTGCGGTTCCCTGCAGTTCCCCCAAAATTTCAATGTATCCACAAATAATAATTGCCACAATGCCTTTCTCTTTTTGTTTATCCACACATCAAAGCCATTATTTCATAAAACAAATGAGAAATTTCACTCGAAACCTTTGCAACTCCAGGGAAAAAATTACTTTCACACACATTTCTCCCATTATTTCACTGAAAAATTCAAACATATTGGACAAACCTGAAATTCTACCTTCCCACAATAGCTACCACTGCTGAATGACCAAATCAATATGAAAGCTCTTCTCTCATTGGCTGCTGAATCTAACAGGCTCTCTGATTGGCCTCAGTCATAAATCCAGTCAATCACAGCCCACACAACTAATTCTAAGCAGTTTGCCATTCCAATTTTCTCTCTGCCCGATATATACTCCTGGTGGGAGAAAAAGTGAGGAAAACCCCTTGACCTTCGGGATTCCGTTTCCTGTGGGGGATTGGAGCTATTCCACGGGCACGTTGCAAACAGTAGTTGTTGGAGGTAAATCTTCACACCTGCTCTGGAAAAGTAGCCCAGGGTCATTTGATTGAAAACTGAAGAGTTAAATGTGATCTGGGAATTGATCAGTCAGAGAAAAGAAAACATGTTTGATTTGCAAATTATATAAATTCCATTTGCTGGCTGTAAATACTTCACAAAGCTGGGTGCATTCATGTAAAAGATGGTTCCCGAGACTTTTCTCAACATCTCTCAGTAGAAGCTATTTGTGACACCGTAACCCAATATCACCATGGTGGCCATATTGTGTTTTGCCCATAAAAACCAGTCAAATTGCACAAGCATTCTTTTTACACTTCGTGCATCAACAAGAACCTAAAATGGAATAAAAAGCTAAAAATGATCACAATCAAACAAACAGAATATTTTCAAGATGGTTTTCACACATTTTTCCCTCGTGATTTTTCACCACTACATGTATACATTGTACAATATGTGGTTCAAATCACCAAAAAATAACCCTAATCAGTTCGAGTACACGCATGCAAATTCCCAGAATTTATCCTCTCCTTGAAGGGACCTGATCCCCATTGCTCACATTCGTGATCCGCTGTGATAGATTTTCAAATCCGCAAGACAATTGTGCACACACACCTGTTTGCATCGCCGAGCCGAGCCACTCTGCCAACCACACAGATGTTGCCTTTCCACACACACATTTTTGAGCCGTAATACCTTAAAAGGGTGCACGGACCTCGGCATAATCGGCGCTTTAACAAATGCTTCATTGTCGTCCGAGGCCGATCCCATGATTTGCTGTCGGACCCCGCATTTGCAAACGACACATGAATGCTTCGAATGTTGGGTCATTTTTCGCGCAAAATGATGAGAGTGAGGAACACAAGGTCTTTGTCCAGGTGACAAGACTGGCAAGCGGAGCTAGCTGCCTCACAAGACTGCACGAGTCGGATAAGTCTGCAGTCAAAGGTGTTTGAATCCAGGTTTGAAGTGCGACATTCTGGTGAGTTTCTGCATGTTTTTTCAAGTTTGTGCTGCGAGGCTTCGCTTTCATGCAGGAGTCCTGGAGTCTCGGCGTTTGGTGTTTACTCACTGCCAGCATCGGGAGTGAGCGTGCTTGTCGAATCTTCTTTCAGAAACCGACCTACGGTACAAAAGATTATTTTTTGTCGCGCGTTGGTCTGCCGCTCGTGTTTGTGTCAAAGCGTCTGTGTTGACGCAGTACGAGGTTCGTCCCAAAATATCCGACGAAAGTGAGAGGGACTTTGGGAGCAAAAGTGAGACGAATCCACAAAGCAAGATCCTAGTTGCCTGGGTTGTGTGTGCATAAAGACAGGAAAGTTCAAAGAGAATTTTCCGAAATAAATTTCAATTTGATCAGATGGGAAGGTCAGGTCAAGAAGAATACTGAGGAAGATTTTGGGGATCAAAACTTGCAGCCAACTATCTCCTGAACTATCTGTCTGAATTTGGCCATCAAAGATACCTGAATTTGATATTTTTCACAAAACCTTGCAGCGTTGGGCAAACTGAAGAATTATTCCCTGCTTCGTTGCCACTGGCGAAAGCAAGGACATCCTAAGGACATCCTTAGGGAACCTTTTGACCAAGACCTCACTGGCGCTGCACCATGGCATGCACACATCGCTCTGTGGGCAACATTCGCTCGTGTTCCTTTTGTCAGAGGCGCAGTGAATCCATGCAATTTGATGCTGCAAATTCTGCTCAAAGGAACCACCAAAAAACATGATCTGCCTTTGTCAATACTGTGTGAAATATTACATTTATTGCGCTCCGCGAGTGTAAATAAAGTGAAAAAGTACAGATGCAAGTCAATTTCGTCCCAGACAGTCCTTGGGCGAGGAATTTGTTTGATGCTTTGCTGATAAGGGCCCCGATGGCAAGAAGGAAATTCTTCGGGGATTTGGGGAATATTCGTCCAATTCCAGTACCGAGGGCTGTGGCTGTGGCGGATCCCACAGTGAACAAGTCAATGTGCTGTTTTCAGAATTGTTTTTCGGTGACCAAACTCATTGTCAAAACAAAACAAAAGTTCGTGTTGCTGATGTGAGAGGGTTGTTGGTGTTCTTGACTGATCAAAAGAGCCTTGTGTGTGTGTGTGTGTGTGTGTGTTTTGTTTTGTTTTGTTTTGTGATGCAGATTCCATTTGCAAAGAAAAAAAAATAGTTCCAAGGAACTCGCGTGATTTGCACCTCAATACTCAAGTTCAAACACTCGTATATGACACATGACCCCACAGAACTAAGGTCAAAAGTCCCAGGCAAGAGCAAAATTGGAACATGTGCAGCCAAATCACAAAGCAGCTATTTTGATCAATTTCCTTCCTGGCACCTTATCTTTGACCAAGAATAAATTGAGAGACCAAATATGAACACAATTGAGTACCATTCTCATAGAGAAACTGCTGTACACATACTTTTGGAAGAGGATGCCCATAGTACTTCGCGCTCGACCGGTACCGGCGCAAATCACTAAAAATGCAACCAGAAGAAGCAAGCCGAATGAGCAACCGCTTTCTGTCCACCGTCGACCAGCAAATGACATGACGTCGTAACTGCCCCCTTTTTGCCCTGCGAGGCGTCGTCAGACAACAGACGAGGCAGGCAAAACCAAAATGTCCGCCTACCACTGTTTGGTTGCAACCACCACTTTTAGAGTCCATTGAGTATAGAGACTCCATCTCTGCTTGACTGGCACTTCTCAATGCAAATACTCTTGTTTGTGCGTGGAATGAAGCTGTAAAATTTCGAAGGGTTTCATTTGTCCGTGTTTTGTCATTTTCAAGTGCTCCTCGAGAATCTGTGTCGCATCCTCAATCTTGTGCGTGAAGGACCACGAGGGTTCGTGGTCCGTGTTTTCCTGTCTCGCAGTGGAGAAAGGACGAAGTTTGTCATTGTCTCCATCAGAACTGGAGTCAAGGTGCTCTGTGTGCGAGTTGAAAAAAAGGTTTCCCGGAGCTCTGGGTGGTAAAGCAAAATCTATGTGGTGTTTCTGTTGTGAACCTCATTGCATGTTTTCCAGTTGGCATTATTTCTAGTTCCTCATGATGGATTTGAGTCTCGGGTCCGCAGTTCCCGCGCCTGGTGTTTCTCACCAGTCCCAGGAGGAGACCTGAAGCAGAGCAAGAGGAGCCAACGGAATGACATCTTTGTGTGTTGGTGATTCAGTCAATACAGCAGAATCGCTCCGTTTACGTCTCAAAATTTGGCTCCACACAACTTGATTTTCTTCACACAGTGTTGTTGGAAAGATTTACACGTGTTCACAAGAAAAGCAGGAGTCTCGGGAATCCAGACAGAGACCCAGCAGCGGCTCCCTCAAACCTCTGGAGAAAGTGCTGTCAATACGGAATGAAAACCAAGAAACAAAAACCAATTTGCGTTCCATTAAATGCGCTGCTTTGATGATTTCATGTCAAAGAGAAACACGTTGAAGTGTCACGACCTGTCCTGAAAGTGAGGCCTGCCACTTGCCGACACGATTTTCAAATGCCTTGTTTCATTTTTTTCTGAAGCTTTTCTGCCACCAGAAGAAGATATTGCTGCATCTCAAAGAAATTGCTGTCGTTGAGATCGGCCACAGAGAAAAAACGCTTCCGAATTCTTTGACACAAGAGCTGATTGTGAAGCTGCGCGCCCCATTCGGAGCTCTGAGTCAGCGTGATGTATAAATGCTGCAGGACTCACCTCGCCGGCCCCACACAGAACGAAGCTGCGTTGCATGGGAGGGAGGGACAACTGTACAAACGGTATCGATCATGGCGCCTGCGAATCCGACGCTCTCGATGGCAGGGTCAGGAAAATGCAGCAAACGGAGGACACCAAGCGCCGCGCTAACCGCTCGTGATGAGCACTGTTGGCTCTTTTGAAGCAATTTTCACTGCACATGTGCAGGATACGTGTTTATCTTTGAAACTTTCTCGCTGGATTGGATGTGAGCACAGAATCAATGAACACCGCGGAGGAGTCGGACATGAGTGAGCTGTACGCAGGGCACGTCCGAGGAGTCTCCCGAGTGGTTTCAACAGCGCGTGAGCCTGAAAATTCGAGGAGCAAAATGTCTTCAGAGGACAGAGGTTTCAGTGCAGCCAGATATGTGTGACAAAGGGACAGACAGATAGATGCACCAGAACAAGAAGCATGCTTCCATGGTACGTTGTTTGTTGTTGTTATTGTTGTTGTTTTTTTGTCAGTAGGTGTGTGTCCGGAACGCTGTGACCCAGGCCAGACCCCCTCATCCCATGAGCGTATTCCAGGGTATGGTCTGGGAAAAGCATAAGTATCATTTCAATTCTGGCAGCCAAGGAGGAAACATCTCTCTCTTCACATTCTGATTGATAAGGCAAGGGGCTGAAAGGATTTTGGTGCCTTTGAGTCAATGGGGAGGTGCTGATAGTTTCTTATGGAGCATGGCAAGGGCTCTTACAGACCAGTGAGTACAGTATGGGCTCTTACGGACCAAGAAGTTGGGTATATACAATTTTCCACAACAAAACATCTGCAAAACATAAGTACTCGTTTGTACTGGTCAGGTGATTTGAGGAGGTTGTACTGTTGAAGGGAGCTCAACAAAAATTGAGTGACTGAAACAGGGTGACTGAAATAAATCACATCTAGCAGTTTCATGGTCAAGATAAATTTCAAATTTGAATCTTTTGGGTCTTTTTGAGTTTATATGGGTCAAGGATAATGCATGAGTAATGAATTTGTCAAGTTTAAATTTTTGGGTTTTGAGGTTAAATAAAGTTCAAAATTTTGGGGTTGCTAAATTTTGGACTTCACTGTACAAAGCAGGTGATATCTCAGAAAGTATAAATATTTCATGGAGGATATATATATATATATATATATATGTGTTGGACCAGGGTCATTTGCTCTTTTATTTCCAAAAATTGTACATGGTTGCTGTGTTTCGGTCACTGTGTTTCGGTCGCTTGCATTCTGGTTTCTCAAATCACCGGGAGCTCCATGGAGCTATTTTTTCTCTGCGACAAGTGACAGATTCCGCAAAAAGAAGCTGACGGAAGCGTGATCCAAAATGCGTGTTTCATGCCTCTGAGCTGACAGGGTCCCCAAGAACTGCAGGGTAGATCCCAACTCACAAGTGTGAATGATGGCACTCCGAGGAATCTTTGAGGACTGATAAAGGCAAAGGTTGCCTTGTGGCTTAACAGGGCCGTGCATGGGGTTTGACACCAGTGATTCTGTGCAATGGATGCTTCATTGAGGATGTGCGGTTTCTTGCTGCGAAGTCGCCGCTTTCAACTGAATCTGTTTTTGCGTGCAGCTGGTGAGAAGTCTGATGACTGAGGTTTACAGCGGCTCCGTCCAGGCGAATACAAACTGAACTGCGTCCATGAATTTCGTGACCTGGGAACGGGATGTTGATCTCTCAAGGATCCTCTGGCTGGGGAACGACGCCTCCTCAGGTTGGTCCGTCCTCAGGTTGATCAGAGTGGTGTGGCATCGGGGCAAGTGACTGAGGATGAATGTTGGACTTCAACAGAGACTAGGGCGGAAAAATAGCCAGCGAGGAAATCTGACCTTGTGTTCGAAGCAAAGAGTAATCTGACTGAAGGTTATCTTCGTGCAGAATAACGCCGCACATGCATTCGGTGTTTGATTGTGAACCCCCATGCATGACAGAACACTGCATGGTGTTTTGTGGAGATTGCGTTTGTTCCGTGTGTACCACATGTTTCTTCAAAGAGGCAGACGTAAGAATGTTGCCCTTGGCTGACATTCCGCTTCTGTGGATTTGTGCAGAACAAAAGTCAGAAACAAGGACGCCACGACAACACATTTCTCAATCAAAAATTCATTTTCAAAAATTGGATTGAGAAAAGAGAACATTGGTGTCACTTTGTACCCAGCGATTTTCCGTGAACGAAGACTTGTCCCATTTTGTTTCGTTGTCTCTGCAGGTGTCACGAGATTGATCAACTGAGTGGCAGTTCTGCCACATGGGTTTCTTGCGAAAAGGATAATCAATGCTTGCTCATCAAGTCATTCTCAACAATCCTCTGTCCCTTCTGTTTCAGTGTACGATCAAGGAAAATCGCATCTTCATGTGTTTTGATTGTTTTGATAGATTTGTTTATCGTCGCTGTGTTTTGCCGTCAGGACTTTGAAATGGACAACCTCAGCGAAAATTGGTACTTTGTGACAGCTTTTGTGTGGGTGATATTTGATTGTCCTTTTGCAGCAATTTCACGAATCGATGGCAGTTTCTGATCATCTATTATGAAATGGCTATTTGCACGATGAAAGTTGGAAATATTTTATATGCAGACACTTGAATGTCAGACCACTGGAAAAGCAGGGCGGAAAGGGTGCTTTGTTTCTGTTCATGCTGAACGCAATTCGAACGCGACATTTGAGTACTTCGCGTGCAGTTGTTTGCGAATGTACAAAAGACCTGAAGTTTACAGAACACTCTGCATACTACTGAACAGCATTGCCTCATTCTATTTCGGGAGGATCCAGAATTTATCGTTTTATTCAATTTTCGAAACGTCCATTGTCGGCTTATTAGATTTACTCGAGCAATTTGGCGCTCAAAGCGGCGTAATTTTTGACCAATAGAGCTGCACACATCATCTGTGAGGCGCCTGCTGTACGCTGTGGGAAATGACCTTCGAAACGGTTTTCAGCCAGTTCGGTTCACTTTGGCCAAGCCCCAGTGCAACAAATCACGCGGATTTGGGTCACCACACACATCAATGGGCAAAACAAAACTTGATCCTTGCTTTCGGTTCGTGAGCTATGCGGACCCTTGTGCAAAAGGAAGGTCTTCGTGCGCAACCAACTGGACACAGTATCACTTGAAATCAGCAGCCATCAGGCTAACAACACGTTTTGAAATTCCTTTTTTCCACAGGGCCTCATCAAATCGGATTAGTGCTACATGAATAAAATATGTCCATTCAGCTCTTGGCGCTAATGTCTCGATGGCTTTGGACAAGTGGCCCTGGGACAAGTCGCTTTTTATAGACGCTGCTCACATTGATGGAAAATTTCTGCTAATGAAATGGGAAATACAATGGCTGGGCGGCTTTGTGGCTTTGACAGCGTTGCAGCTGGAAAGTCATGGGGGCTTGAGATGTGTGCACGCGTGCAGCGATCGAGGTGCGTGTCAAGGTGAGTTTGGATTCGGTGATTCTGCTGCGATGCTGGGGCTCGGAAGCTCCTACACTGAACGTGAGAACAAAAACACTGGGGACGCACATGCAAGCAACAGAAGAATTATCCGATCTTGAGAGAGAGCTGGAAATTCGTTGCGTGGTTGGTCTTGCAACGAAAACTTGATGCAGACAAGGACGGAAAGTGTTTGTTCAAAACCCGGATTGGGTGTGGCTTCGTGTACGTATGAAGCATGACGCGCCTGCTCATATGGAGATGTCTGAAGCAAGACGAAGCTCTCTCATTGGTTTCAAATGGCGCTGTAGGTTCGGAAGAATCGAGATGGCGACAAAATGCGCCAACACAACGACGTTTAAAACACACAACTGCAAAAGTTCGATCTCTGTGAAGTACTCATCCTCGTCACTGTCTGTTGCTGCTGGCAGAGAATCTCTGTTCGGCGAGACCGGCAGTGTGATGTAGGGCATATCAGTTCCTGGACAAGTGCAAAATCGAGACGCGCAATGTTGACCCCCACAATATCCTCTGACTGCCGTTCAGTCTGGATTGTGATCCCGCAAAACATTCCTCAAAGCAGAGAGACTCCACGTTGCCTTCTTCTTTGCCTCGTTGCGTGAAACCATCAGAGACGTTCGTCACCGTCAGGAAACTCTGAATGACACGTGAAAAGACGAGTAAAAATGCGTACCAAACGAAATCGTGTTGATCACAATGAAAACTCTGCCCAGTAAAATCTCCGACACTCAGTTGCACATCTTGGCACCCGACGGATCCTGTCTGCTGTGAGGGATTATCCTGTCTGCTGTGAGGGATTTTCTTCCTCTGTCCGCAAGAAAGTCACAAGACAAACCACTTTCCCTGCAGTCAGTTCTGTCTGTGCATCCAGATCCATTAAATGTTGCGTTAAATTTGACAACAAGGGATCAGCGCCGGTGCCAATTCGACAGGGCGAGAAACGTGTGCAGCTTCGCAGTAAAAGTTGCTGCCCCCATAAATACAAGCACCGTTTTGTGACTTTTCAGATGGATACGGATATGAGCGGAGCAACAATGTCAAGTCTGGAGTACATTGAAAGCCACATCCCCGCGCTGTTGACGGGAATTATCATTCTTCTGCTGAGTGGAATACACGAAGCCCGAACTGATCGAACTGGTAAGTGAACTTTTGCAATATTCAACTGTGGTGAAAGATTTTTGTCTTCAATGAACAGTCAGCAAATGAACTTCTCGAAAACACATCTCCTCTTTCAAAACTTTTGTCTTGCCGAAGATTTGCAAAAATTTTGCCCCGTTTGTCTCGTGGTCTCCTGAGACGAACTCGCATCCGTTCGCGAACATCTGCACGAAGCAGATAAGCCAGCCGTCATCTTCCAAAGAAAATAATCGATTTCGATGGAACAAGAAATTGGGGAGGTTCAGCACGATTCTTTGTTCGGTGCGGTCCTCACGTGGGTGACATCAGATGCATGACAGCGCAGGAAGGAGTTTGGTCCCAAACCTTGTCCTTCACCTGGCGAGATGCCAATGGTCCCCTGTACTTGTTCACTCCACGGATCTGGGGTGCTGGTGACCAGAAATGTTGTGTGCTTGGGGCCCACCATGCAGTGGACCGGTGACAGTGCTCATTGTCAATCAGGAACCGTCTGATATTGACATGTTCAATGTTCAATGTCCAATGTTCTGCGTTTTGAGCTCGCAGTGCATATTTTGTCGATATATTTTCATGCAAATGGGTAGTTTTTGCCCGTGTTGAGTAAAAGTTGATCAATTTGAACTTGACCGAGAATATTCTGCAAAACTGCAAGTGCACAAGTTCATCGACTGTCAAAACAGAGAAACAAACAACGTGACAAAAAGTTCCGATTTGTGCGCAACAGATGCACTTTTTTTACAGCCCGCAAAAGTGCGTGTTTGTTGTTTGTTTGCTTGTTTGTTTGTGATAACTCGTGAGAGTCTGCACTGAAAACTTTCACATCTTGCAGGCACGCTGGATGTACCATTTTTTGGGTTGATCACGGATGTGGCACCCCTTGAGGTTTGGTGGCCATAGGTTTAGACACTTATAGGTCTGTTGTTTGGTATTCGTGCAGAAAAGGAACCAAAAATAACTGCAGGTTAACTCGACAGCTTTTTTGCACCACGTCTGTTGGATCCAAGCAAATGGCTGCCAAAGCGGCATCTGATTTTCAGCCCCTTGAAATGGGATGGTGTCTCTTTTGTGATGTGTTTATTCACTCGACACACGTTTTCTCTCAGTGAACTTTACTTGGACAGCAATTGCCTCTGTGTCTGATGTTGTTCAACGTCGCAAAGCAGCATTCCATTCCAGATTTGAATTCTCCAGCAGAGCTGCAGCAAGCGCAAATGGTTTCATCCAATACTCCATGTAGAATTCATAGGCGGCACTATTACACTACATTTGTTCCATTTCCTTTTGGACATTTATTCACAGCATTTATTGCGCGCAGCGATGGATGTGAGAATGATGGAGCTTCACTGTTATTACCGGAGAGGGTTGAGACCGCGTGTATTCGCCACAATGAATCTGCTGCTTGTCTCTCCATGGTTTGGCTCGGTGCATGGTAGACTCCGTTGCTGCGAAATTATAGTTCCCTGACCTCTTGGTTCATCCTCTTCAAATCTGTTGTCTTTCTTGGAATGCGAAACACACAAGAAGGACAACCAAAGAAGGCCCCGAAACTCTTTCTGCGACATTCTGCAAGACAGACAGAGGCGAACACAGTTCCTCGTGGACCCATTTCACATTGAGTTGCCTGGCGTGTCGCTGAGGGAACGTTTCCCTTTGCTTTTCGCGTGGATTATTCATGAATCACAGCAGCGTCCAAGACAAGGAGACACCAGTGTGAGGATTCAGGCTGGTCGACTGAAGTTCGTACTGGCGCTCCGGCGCATCGTCATGCCCACAGGATGACGCTGGCAAATTTACAAATTGCCAAGCTGGGCCGAAAATGAAACGCGATTCCGAGCTATACCTTCCTTCTACTCAGTGCAGTTGCCATGTCCATGTGTGACTGTTTCTTGGCCGCCAACACTCAGCGGTGCAGAAGTCACAGAATAGAAGCCAGGAACTAAAAAGAAACTACTTTTTCTAGCAATCCACCAAGAGTTACCACGAAAGTGATTTGTCAATTGGCAGGAGAGAACAGCAAAAAGACAACTGAATGATGGATCGCTCTGGTTGTGCAATAAACTATGCATGAAGATTAGTGAGCTGCACCATTCTGGTTTGATTCAGCACCTTCCTCTTTTTCTTTCCAAGGCACAAGATGTCTTTGGATGAACACGATTCTCTGAAGCCGCTTGGAATCGGTTTCTTTTACTCATGTGCGAAGCCAGACGTCACGCATGAGGAACATGATTGCTGTGCACCAACACACAGATACAACTCAAAGGCAAAATCGATTGCGAATATCGTACTCTGCCAAAAAAGGTTTTGTTCCGAAGGATACGCACCCCTTTGACAGTTTGGGCTCAGTCTCGGGACGCGCACATGTAAACTCCTGTTCTCTCGTTCTCTGGGTTGTTGACCTTGAACTTTGATGGACCGAAGTGTGCTTGCTCTGTCGCACACGCTCAACTTGGCTTTCGTATCGATCTCGAGCGTTTTCCTCAAAGCCTTACTTCTCAGATGGATCCATTAAAAATGAAAGCTGAATTACCACTTTCGCCACCAGCTCTTTGGTGATATCGATGTGAGTACAGACGGAGGTGCACGCAACAAACCCGACATCACACAATTGGTATCAGAGACCGTGCAAGATTCATTTCTGAGCACTGCAAATGAACAGTCGACTGTCAGCACAAAACCTTCACGTACCTGTTGCAATCAAAACAGCTTTTGCTTTTCTCATCCATGGAATCGTGCACTCACTCGTTGTCAGCAGTGGAGGCTGACCCGAGGTGGCGTGCCGTGACGAAATGGAACTGTGCTCCTTGGCATATTCGAGAAAGTCTGGCGTTTGTCACAGTTCAGCGCATTGTTTAGTTGGTTCAGTTTGGCTCCAGAGACATGTGTTTTTATGACATTTTCCTTGCTTCAAATACAACGCAACAGTACAAAGCACACGCATTGCACACACACAAGAAAACAAATTGTGTGATTTTTACCTTCAACGGCAGTTTGCTCACAATGGAAGCAGGCTGACTGACTAATTGGTGCCACTTGGTGCACGAAGCTCACACGGCCATTACCAGGTGAACAGCCAATCAATCGTCATGCAAGATCACAGTGCGGTGTTCCGAAGGCCTCGCGGAAAGACTTCCTTGCAGTGTAACGTAACAAATTGCAGTGAACCATTTGTTTCTTCTTCAAAACCTTCTCTTGTCTCATTTGGTCCTTGCCCACCACTTTTAGGTGGTCTAGCAGAGGTTTTCAAACACACACAAAATGAAGGTAACCTTGGTCATGCACGCACACTGTCTGCTTGTTGGTCAGAACCTTCTATGCTTCTTACCCAACGTGAGGGCATTTGAAGACTGCTTCATGTTCGTGAGGGACAGACACAACGGAGAGGATTCAGTTTCGGGAAGTAATGAACTCTGTCAATTCTGTCCGATGGAAGATGTGATTTAAAAGGCACATGCAAATGCACTTTGCACTCCGGTCTCTGCAGGGTCAAGCCACCTGCACAATCAGTTGTCAGAGCAACACGTCATTTCTGCGCAAAGCCGATCCAAAGCGGAGAAGGTCACGCAAATGAGGCGGCGGGTGCGGAGCGGAGGCGCCGAGCAGCGCACTCGGGAGCAATGGCCGCCAACTTTGCAGTTTGTTCAAACAAAACAATCTGGGCCCCTGAAAACAGGTGTGTCAGCGCAGTCGACTGCAACGTGAGGGTCCTCGTATCACATTTGTGTGCTTTGAAGCTCCACAGCTCGTATGAGCACGTAAGATTGTAAGATTTCACGACTTTCATAGTTCTGGGCATATTATCGACCCTTGCTTCCTCGTCGAACCGTTTGTCCAGGAGTTGCCAATGAAGAACCGACCTTTCCAAACAAAGAACTCACACGAAAGGACGGTTGTGAGAAATGAAAACGATTTTCACACAGCAAATTTAAGAAACATCAGGGTGATGGTTGGCAAAATGCAACGCGTGTTGTGCGATTGACAGAGTCTGGAGCTTCCAGCGTATACCAAACCACCTCACAGCAAAATCAAATGGACCCAAGACTAAAGAAAGCGCGGAAGTGGGATGACCAAGCCAGAGGAATGGGTTTAGAAGCTGCTTCAATGCACAGCCACCCTTTATCCGCTCAGCTCCGCATTGATAGAACCTGCGCCGTTTTCTCACCCAATTTAGACGCTTGCGACTGCGTGAGGGCACCTCAGTGTAAATTAACCCAAATCAAGCTCCGACATCTCTGCAGGATATCTCATTGGAGTTTCAGCAGAGCAATGACTGGCCTCCTTTGTGCAGGTCATTACCAGAATTTTTATGGCTAACACCACGGGCCGCGAAAATTACTGTGGATTTGCTCAAGTTGCTCTGTGTTGAACTTGCAGGATCAAGAGCTTTGCTCCAAATGGACACACTGAAATAAAGTAGCGACCGCAGTGAGGGCTCTTTCGAGGTGTCACCAATGCTCATGGCACACAAAAACCTTCAGGAGGTGCAAAAGGCCTGAGCATGCATCTGACATCTTCCGTTTCCCCAGTCTTCACCAGACATGCGCGTGGCCGAATTGCTTGCCATGTCTGTTGGCAGGTCCGAAATGAGCTGAAGCACAGGAAGACACAAGTAAAGCAGCCACGCACAGCCGTCTTCAAGCTGAACGTTCAGTCGAGGCCGGGCATGCTAAATCTTGATCAAGCCTTGACAGCCCAAAAGTCCCACGCTCGAGCTTGCCGTGGGCTAAAATTGGTCTTGTGCTTTCCGTATATTTTGCTGAAGAACTTTGTTCCAGGCCCAAACAGCCAGCATCTTGTGCAAAAGCAAAGTGACGTCAAAGGTACGATCTCTGGGCACAGATTTTCCGCATCCCACAGAAGTGTCCCCTCTGATTAATTTTTTTTATGGATGAGAAGAACCTCTCTTCTCTTGCATCCTGCGGAGTCATTTATTTGCAAAGCGCAAGTCAAATGTCTCGACGGCCACGGAGGGACTCGGTGCCATCGAAAGCAGCTGCGAGGGGATTTGGTTGTCCAACATCTGCAGTTCTGGTTCGTCTCGCTGAGAGCCTTTCTGAAAAAGTGACACAGATTGACACGTTGGCAGACTCAAGCTGTGAATACGAAAACATGAAAACCGACAAGACAATGACAACATCATTCTTATGGCGTTCTGAAATTCTCAGCTCCGAAGCTTTTCGAACCACCATCGACATCTTTGACCAGAGAACAGGAAATCGAGAAAGAATTTTGGGGGAATGGGAACGTGTTTTCTGTCGTGCAGCAGGCGCGGCGCGCGAGTACTGCCAGTGGGAGGTGTTCAACGCGAGCTGCCCGCGCGGAGAGGTGCTTGTCATGGACAGCGCGCAGTACGGCCGCATGGAGCTCGGTCGCTGTCTGATCAGGTGAGGTCACCCAACTAGAGTCACAGTCAACCAATGCTGAATCATGCCACTGAGGTGAGTTTCACTTCACTGGGTTGCAGCTCCATTCATTCCGCTCGTAATCTTCTGCAGCGGTGTGTTTTGAAGGAGGACTGTACTTTCCGTGGTGTGTCTTCTGAATCTTTGTTCAGAAAACCTCTTCCTGCACGACCCAAGCTTTGGACAAATTTTTCTCAGTCTGTTCCTTCAATGCCATGTAAGTTGGCTTCCTTGCTTGCATGGTTGTTGGATTCACTTTCAACTGATTTTCGTTTCGGCTGCAGGGACTACGGGTACGTTGGGTGCGGCGTGAGCGTGCTGCCGTACGTGGACACGCGCTGCTCGGGGCGGCGCGCCTGCACCATCAACATCCCAGACCCCGTGCTCGACAAGGTGCAGCCTTGTCCAGGGGACCTCAAGAGCTACCTGCAGGCCAGCTTTTCTTGTGTCAGAGGTGAGTTACAACGACGTTTAAACTGTGACGCTTCAAAAGTTCGAACGATTTTCTGCACATATTTCAATAACAGAAGGCAGAGCTTTCGACAGAAGCGCGTCGGACAGCCTTGTGCTTTGCCAGGACCTTCCTGATCTCAGGTGATTTGAAGAGGTAGCACCTTGTTGCACATGAACACCTGTTCCTTGGTAAAGACAATTGTCAAATTTGGATCGTTCAGATCTTTTTGAATTTGTTTGGGTCAAGGATAATGTATGAGAAAGGAATTTGTCAAGTGTGGATTTTTAGGTTGATGAGGGCACGACAAAAACATTTTTTGAGGTCATTAAATTGTAGACTTTACTACACAAAATGGGAGATATCTCAGAAAGGACAAAATATTTGATAAAGGATGTATATATTGATGAAAGCAGACCTGAATATTAATTGGGTGTTGGAGTGGTATCATTTGTTTTTTCACTCCAAACATTTGTACATGTTTTTTGGGGTGGGGCTAAAATTTGGGTACAATTTAGGATGTTAGGAAAATGTTTGAAATTGACATTTGGCAAATAGTTTGGTGAGCTTTGTGTGTAATTATGTGACAAGTTTCAAGGTACAGATAATTTGGGTACATTTGGGTACACTTTGTGTGTTCCACTCATGTGTTTTGGTGCTTGTGTTTCTGTAGCTTGCATTCCAGTCATTTCAGTCGCTGTGCATTCTGGTTTCTCCGAGAGCTCCACGGAGCCGGGGCAGGTGGTAGTATCTGCTCAAATTTTGGGCTGAGCCTGCCCATGAGACTGCTGTAGAAGGTCTGGGGGTCCTCGAGAACATCAAGCCTCGAGCTATTGGCAGTGCACAATACTCACTGGAAAGACGCGCTTGTGTTTTGTGTTCCAACTGCTTGAGACAATTTCGGATTATCTGTTGCTGAGCAGCGAGCGGAATACTATCGCCACTCGATCCATCAAAATTACAGGCAGATTCATTCAACGCTTATTCCCAGCCAGCCAGTCAAGCCAAAGTCATCGATTAAAAATGAAATACGTCCCGACAAACATCCTTTCCAGCTGCACGACCCAGCAGTTCCGTCAAGAAATGAAGTGTTCATGCGTGTGACTCCAGCTTCGCCATTTGTCGCCCCGTACAGCAAATTTTGATCAAAAATGCTGCAATTTTTGGGAACGACAGGTCGAACGACCACGACACAGTTTGAACCCGCCCCCCACCTCTGTTCGTCGGTGAAGCCAATACATTTTTACTTGAACAAGTTTGTTCTATCTGACTCTGGGCACACCCGTCCAAATTGATTGTTGCTTCTGCGTGCAGTTTCGATGGGCCAGGGTCAGTTGTGCAGCAGCGGGGAATCGATCGTGCTCTCGGAGCCCTCTGGCTACATCGCCAGCGTCGTGACGGAAGACACGCAGCTCGGCTCCACGCTCTGTCCGTGGCTCATCCAGGGTCAGCCGGGCCAGCAGGTCAGTACCCGCCAATCTGCGCTCATCTCCAGTGGATCCGGGTGGCGCGCGGGTGGGCCCCCCCCCCCACTCTCTCCGCGCTGACTCCGGGTGTTGGCGAAACAGTTTGGCCTTTCAGAATCAGTGAGTGCCCTATGCAGACTTCTGTGTGTCTGCAAACATTTTGTGTCACAGAGGCATGAGAGCAGCACTGCCTCGAAATCCCGACTGAGCTTTCTCCCTCAGCCCTGTGGCAGGTTTGTCTCCAAATATTATTCATGTTTATTGATATTGAATTCTGCGAAGTGTGAAGATATTTACATCTCAGTGTAAAATCGATTGTCAGTGCGTGGTGTGTTTCCTCAGTTAGGATATTGTGCGCTCAGCTCAGTGAGCAATCCATACAAATCCGTTTCCTTCCAGATGCATTTGTATCGAACTGCTTCAAATGTAATGGGCTGCTCACTGCATTAAACCGTCTCCTTGCGGAGAACTGAGCCTCTGTTTATGCGCAGGTGATCATCGCGCTGTACGACTTCTCGCTGTGGCGCAGCGGCGACAGCCCCAGCGACCAGGGTTCGAGTCGCCACGGGCCGGAGGCGTCGGGAGTCTGTCACATCTACGCGCATGTGCAGGAGCACGGCGCGTCGTCGCTCGGTGCCGTCACGCTGTGCGGCAGCGAGGAGCGCCACAAAACTGTCTACACCTCCGAGTCAAACGCCGTCAAGGTTGACGTGGCCAACATGAAGCTGGCAAAAACGCCATCCTACTTCATACTTCATTACAAGAGTGAGTTGCGGACACGTATGTGCTGACGACCACAGTTCTCAGTTCGCAAGACTCTTCATTCCCAGAGGAAGGAGAAACTTCCTGCTTTTCTTCTCCAGAAACTCCCTCCTTCAAACTGTTTCTGTTTTCACAAAACAGTTGTCGGTTGTCCAGACTGGCCCGCCTCGTCCGGGGTTGAGGTGGAAAGAGCGAGGGACAGATTGTTACTGCGCTGCAAGTCGACTCAGGAGACCGTCGACATGAAGTGTGAAGATGGAAAGTGGGCAGGAAAAGCGCTGAACTGCACACAGGGTGAGAGGACATCTCTGAAGTCGTATCTGCCGTGTCTTCTGCATCGCTCGCATTGAAATCACTCCACCCTGTTGCCAGAAGGAAAAATCAATAAATGCATACTCGTGAATGTATGAACCTTGTGTGTCTCATCCAACGTTCACCCACCTCGTGCCTTTACGTATCTGTCCTCACTTCTCGAAACACACAAGGTTTCGCAAACATTCGATCGTAGGTCCCTCTAACATTGAACTTGTGTTCTTGCAATTGGGAAAAGAGACCCTCCAGTGAACTTCACTGTCGTTTTGTACAACAGTTTGTTTGCGTTGATGTTGCTCGATCCTTCGTCATCTCGGAGTCGCTCGTGTTCTTGCAGCTCGCGCCTGGGGCTTGACGGAGTTCATAGAGAACGCCATCTCGCTGCCGCAGGGCATCCTCATTGTCATCATCATCGGCATTGCCATGTTCATCGCCATTGTCATTCTTGCCGTCGGTCTCGTCACGCTTAAGAGGTAGGGGTGTGCGTCGTTCTCTGCAACACCTTGACTGTTTTCTGTGACGCCTCCAATGTGCAGGAACCCTGGTCTTAGCAGAGTCAGTGTCGACTGTTGTGCGACGCCTTCGTCAAACACAGGTGCCAAAGGTGGAGCTCAGTTTCACTTGGTCGAAGATTGTCTCCAACTTCCAGATAAATGTTTGTTGCATGTTGTTGGAGACTTTCTGCCAGCACTTTTGAAACGATGTTTCAACTCGACTTGAGTCAACAAGGCTGAGAAGCTGCAATCGAGTTTGAAATGCCTGCGAGAAGTGAGCGTGTCCTTCTTGGATCACCAGTGGAGTTACGCAACACTGGTTTCTCAGAAGAGCTGCTGGACCACGTTGTCACGTCATAGCAAATCAGAGTACTCATGTATTGATCAATTGTGTTTGTACTCTCTTCGCCAGGCGGACTGGACTTCGCAAGGGGAGTGTCTTGGTTCCCACGGACCCCAGCTACACGTCTGGGAGGAGTACGGAGACGAGCATGATCCCCAAGGAGCAGTATCCCATGTTGGCCAATCCGCGACTAGACAGCGACAGGGGCGAGTGTGACTACACGACGACCTGGCAGAGACGAGCCATGGTGGCGCCTGCTGCGGTCACCAGGGACACTTCCCTGCCTCCGCCTCCGAGAGAAGCCTACGAGAGCAGGTCAATAGCCAGTCCCTCCCTGCACTATCACCACCCTTCAATGGTCTATCCTCTTGAACAGCCCAGTGCTTCCTTCAACCCGTTCCATCAACATGTGGATCACATCTACGAAAGCCCTAAATTTGACAGGAAGACTTATTCGGACGGACCGGTGTACCACGAGCTGGATCCGGACAAGGATTCAGGGGACAACACTCTTGATTCTCCGCCAGATTTAGTGCCAGATGAGATTACGTACGGACGAGACGTGCTGACTGGACCCGGTGGCCACAACTGGCCCCCTCCTCCTCCACCTCCCCCTCAGTCTTTCCCTGGAGTGCACGGCATGGGGGGAGTCTTTCCAAGATAACTCTGTGTGTTTTTGGAAGAACAGAAAAAAAACTCTTCGTTTGACTGCGAGCCAACCAAATCTACTGTGATGGAAAGAAAAGTCCTTTGGATTCTGAACTGCACTTTTTTGTGAGGAATTACCACAAACAATGGATACACCACAACGACTTGCGTACAAGTTTCTGATTTGTTGTGTCACACTGATTCAACTTTTTTAGCAGCCTTCTTTTCGTGACAATGTTTACGTTTTCCAATCAGTTGAGTTCTAAATGCACGTGTGGATCCTTTTTTGTTGTGAAACAAAAAATCCCTTTCTGTTGCACGTTTCGACCCCGAAACAGCATGTGAATACTTTTTTTCTGGTCAGCCTGGCCATCGTACATTTTGATTTCTGGCACAAAATAGCTTTCGAACTGATACAACCGTACTCACTGCTTGTTGTTTCACAATAAACTATTTTGCCAGAGAGGGTTGATTTCACAAGTTTTTGGACACTGATGTCCATCGTAACGGCTTGGAGCCCGCTTGGTTGTTTGTTGAAAGTCAAAGAAAGAGTCGACACAAGATGTACACGAGTATCTTGTCCACGACGGCCAAGTGTTCCGGCTTTCACATGTGCATGTCAGATTCTACAACGCGAATGTCAGACAGCTAAAGGGGAAGACTGCGGAAAACGGACCCGAAATGTTAATTGAAGTCAAGCAACAAAGCAAAAACTCATCATTGTGGGCTGGACTGAGACGACCAAAACATTGATCAAGTTGTCATTGCGCACTGTGAATCAAGACAGTTTCAAGTGATCTATTTCCACAAACCGAACAAGAGACCTGCTTGGGCTGCAATACACCATGGCAACATTGGGCATCAAATTATGTCTGTGGACACCTCACTGAAATACTTTGGAAAAACAGAACAAGGAGTAACAAACATACATCAGAAGATAGATTCTTCGAAGTCGTGATTTAGGAATTTGCATTTTTGCGAAATACAATTCATACAACAACTCCAACAAATACAACCAATGGAAGAAATAAAAGAAATGTTTTTTTTACCAATGACAAGAAGTAAGACAAAAAATATGGTTCACAGTGCTGAAAATCGCTCCAAAGGGCCTGGCAATGATTTGACATGAGTTGGAGCTCCCAGGAACAAACACACACAAAAATAATAGAACAGTGCCAACCTGATCAAGTCACTTAAAAACTGACAAAATTGAAAGGAACATGATTGAAATTATGTGTTCATGATGACCAACAATGATGTGTTTTACTGTAGACCAAAAAAAAGAGAAATATTTTGAAATAACAAACAGACTGCCAACACAAGCTGTTTAGGTGATTTGAGGAGGTTGCACTGTCATTGAAGGGTGCTCAGTTTTGAGTGACTGAAATATGGGTGACTGAAACAGATCACATGCTGGCAGTATTGACAGAAAGCATGTGACAATCTGTTTCTTGGTGAAGATGAATTTCAAATTTGGGATCTTCCTGAATTTTTTGGGTCAAGGATAATGCATGAGTGAGGAATTTGTCAAGGTTGAATTTTTTATGGCATAAAGTTAACATTTTTGGGGTCACTTCTTTTAGACCTGACTGCACAAAGTGAGCAATCAATTTGTTGAAGGATATATGTATTGATGAAATGTAGTACATCAGTTGGGTATTGGACTGATGTCATTATTTTTTCATTTTCAAAAATTTGTAAATGGTTTTTAGGTGAGGTCAAAGTTTGGGTACAAATTTCAGATTTCAGGACAGGACAGTGTTCAAAATATACATTCAGCAAAGATTTGGTCGGCTTTATGTGCAATTAAGTGACAAGTGTATCAGGTACAGACAAAAAAGGTAACATTAGGATGCATTCTGAAAAGAAGCAATTCAAAATTATTTCAATAGAATCCTTGACATGTTTTTTCTGGTCATTGTGTGATTTGGTTGTTTTGTGTATTGGTCTCTGCGTTTCGGTCGCAGTGTGCTTCAGTCGCTCCTCAAATCACAGCGAGAATATTTTTCGTGTGAGTGATTGGGTTATGACTTGCCGAAAGTAATCTACAAAACAAATATAATAGTCAGTTTTCACAGAAAAACTACCTCGAGACTGCCGCATTGAGTTGTTGTTGATTTATATGCCTCCGTTACAAATGGCTCAATCAGACGTATTGAAGCGAAAAATGGAGTTGCTGCGTGAATAACGAAGAGCCAACTGCCTTTGTGTCAAGCCATGCAACCAATATCTGTCTTGGAACAACAAGTCGCCACTCCTGATGAACCCGTGGGTCCAGCTCCACTCTTTGTTTGGGGAGGGAGCTCAAGTACAGTCACAACACTTGAGAGCCAACAACGGTACCGTCACAAAAAGCCTGCAAGTCCACGAAATGGTTGAGAAGCCTGAAGCCGGACACCTGTCCAATTCACAGCACCTCTGGTTGTAGCACACGTGCTGAGAAGCCGGGCAGCGCCAGGTGACCTCGCAGCTCTGCGACCGACTGTGGAAGGATGTGAGCGCGTTTCGCGCCGGTGATTACCTCGGGATCCTCGAGGCACCACAATGAAGCGATTCAATCGTCAGCACGGATTCTCCCTCATTCCAATTCGCTGTTGGACCGCTCAGAGATTTGCTCACCAGACGTTCTTTGCAAACAGAAGTCCACATTTGTTCAAGACTGACGCTCCAAAAGCGACACAGTCCCTGCCAAATGGCACGTTGATGTTCTTCAACTCATGCCAAAGGTCACACATTGGACCAAACTTCGCCGAGGAAATCCAGATTCCATCAACAGTTCCGCACGCGCCTGTGTTGATGTCAGAGTGACGCGTTTCAAGAACAACAACAATTTTGAAAGCACAAAACGCCTGAAAATGACCTCAAACAACATTTACGAATAATCATGTATTTTCAAACGAGCGGAACTGCAACTACGAACACCTTTCATGTGAGAGCCTGTCACGAACTTGCCACAGCAGACTTGCATGATGCAAGTATCTGCTCACACATGTCCCTTCTGACCAGGCGGCGCAAAATAAAACGTCTGTGTGTCAGGTTCCCCTGTCCTTGTCCTTGCCGAACTCTTCATATCAAATATCAAATTGTCTTGAGTGTGATGCTGCGATCACGACATTTGTACGTATGATTCGTGCCAAGAGACCAGAAGGTGTTTTTTGTGAGGCCTTTCCGGTGAGGAACGTGAGACTTCGCATTTGTGGCGGTCTCGCCTTAAAATTGCGGAATGCGATGTCTGTCGCTGTTGTTGCTGATCAATCTTGAGCCAAACATTGACACATAGGAAATTTAAACTGAATTTGCGAAGTCTCCATGATGTACTCAAGTTAGTGGTGTTTTGTTTTTCTGTGGATGCGGGACAAAAACTTCGTAGCACCCCGACATGGCAACCATTTACCCTGTGATTTGAAAACTCAATTGTGTCCCACAGACTTCATGTGCACCCACTGTTATTTAACAACAGTCATAATTCTTTGCACAAAATGTGCATCTAGCAGTTCAGTGCCGTTGCCAGTGAGTGCATATCAATACAATTTCTTTCATGTCCTACATGACACACGATTTATTCATGTCTGTTGATACAGCTATTGCAACGGTATTTGACAGTCTGCAAGGAATTGTTCATTCTCTTTGACACAGACAGAACGTAAATCAATTTTTCCTACCTTTGTGCATGTGGTGGTACAACCTTTTGGATAGCACTGTTACAAACCTGGCAGACAGGTGCACCGTTCACGTAAGAAACACGAGGTTCAGCACACACAGCTTCAACGAACCTGCATTGGCTCCTCACACCATCTTGTTGCTTTTGCTTCCTTTATCAAAGTTGGAGTTGAGTTCCATGACCCCTCCTGGATACGGCTGAGCACATGCATGCACTGTGTGCCTGAGCTCAGTTGGCACGCTGAAGGCGAGTCTCGTACGAAAAGAGATGTGCTCAGAGCTAACCTTTCGCTTGCACCACCAAACAGACGCGCTCTCTTCAAGGCAAGCAAAAAGATCAACAATACCTGGAAATGGTATTGGATCAACCCAAAAAGTTGTTTGGGTGCAACATACAGTGTGTCCAACACCCAAGACCTGCATGTACAACCCGAGGTTCATTGCAGCAACCAAACCAATGACACAAATGACAGTATCACACATTTTGCAGCAGTTCCCAATGACACGTTGCATTTTCAAAAACGTACAACTTTGCAAAATGTGTTTTCAGTCTCCATGCAGGCAAAACACTTCTGCCCTGGCACCGCACATGCATGTGCACATGCAGCTTTACGTACCTTCACGCCAAGTGACTGCATTCTCACCAGCAGGGCGTTGGAGATGTCTTCAGAAGTGTAAGAAAAAGCCATTTGATTGCCTCGCGCCTGCATACTTGACAGACTGAGACCCTCATTCAGAAGTACACACATTCCCGTCTACCTCGAGCCTCAGGGTGACTCAGAGATGAGCCACACCACACCCCACTCATACCCCTTTTCTATCCCGCAATCCATGACCGGTTCTCGGAGGTAGTCGCGCGCAAAAAGAAGACATAAATTGGCACACGAAACGAGATGAGATACTATAACCTGAATACATTTCGATTGAGTCAACCACCGGTGAAAATTTTCGTTGTTTTCCATGCATCTTCGTGAATCAGTTCCCGCACTCACGGGTTTGTCTACCTCACGCGCATGTTGTGCGCTTCTTCCTTCGCGTTGCCCGGACCGATGCTCTGACGTGGCGCTTCGTGCACCAAACAAACTCATGTTCGTTGCATTTCTTCTGAGAAGAAATGGCACAAAAAAATGACTGTTGCGACATGATTTCAAGAAACAAGACGCACGTCCAAGAAAGCCCATTTGGTGCCACATTCGAGATTATCGGTCCCGTCCGAGATTTGGCGCGCTTTTGCATAATGTTGATTTTGGATCAGTGTCTCTTGGACGACGCTTTGTCACACGACATTGTTGTGTCCGACTCATTGCTCGGGTTTCGCACTTTTTGCAACAGTCTTCTTTGGTGCTTCGGCGAAGACAACTTCAGACATCCAAACCGAGAGGAATTTTTTCCGACACTCTATTCTGTTGTTCTTGGCGTTCTTATCCTGCAGACAATGAACTATCCATGGAATAACGTGATTGCTGTTGTCTCACCTCTGTTGCCAGAGAGAGCCTTGTGGTGAAGACGTACAACATGGTTCTCAGGAAAACTCTCAAGGTTTGTGAGTAAGAATTCAAAAATACGCGCGCACCCTCTGCTGGTTGTCTCTAACAGCCAACCCGCCGAGCGAGATTGATCAACCGCTTTTCAGGGTCGGCAGCAACAAAGGCAGAAAAGTGCCCACCTGCCAGACGCGTTACAAATCAGCAGAGGACTTGGACGCAGAAACACAAATACACAGAAGGGCACGCAAGCATCTCGAATCTGTATAGTAACCACATGCATTTTGCACACGCTAGGACAACTGAGGAATGTGTTATTGCCGTGTATGTGGCGTATTTTGTCGTTGCTCAAACTCACTGCTTGGAGCAAAAGCGTTTGACACGGCACTCTGAAGTTGTGACAAGGACACCATGCATGTGTGTGAACGCTTGTTTTCCTGAACAGATTCCTCATCCTTGTTACTGTGCAGCTCATCTCAGGCAGGTTGTGCATGTTGTTTGTGACACCGACACGTTTACTGTGGGAACTCACACACCTGCTCCACTCCTCACGGACAAGACGGAACATAACAGAATCTCAAGGACAGTATAACGTACGTGTGCTGTACCAAGTGTCAAATCTGCTGTCGATTCAGACTCCAGGCTTTGCGTTGCGAGGACAGGCAGGGCGTATCAAAACGTATTTCAGAGCACAACTCGATTTCCTTGCGTTTCCTGTGACCATCTCCTTGCGAAGGTTTTGTGCTGGGGCCGTGTTTAACCTGCAAATTGGGGTGCCTTGACTAGGATAATTTTTAGTGGCCTACTTCTGCCCAAGTTCTGATGCTGAGCGTCAAAGCATCACAAATGATAAAAGGGGCAATGGTGGGAAACGCACATAAACACTGGGTCATTCCTTTCCTAAAGGAGCAGAATGGCCCAGCCTATGAATGCTGCAGGAGCATCTGCCTCAACGGGACGAATCCTCAACCTGACGGGTACCTCATGGCTACACACAGTACAGTGTGAGCCGTACATCCGAGAGAAGGGCTCTCGTAAGTTGGATCAAACTCTCCATAACGGATACAGAATCCGAGGGGACCGTTCCCACTCCTGACC
>JAAUXT010051622.1_pt1 | contig 25707 bp, 28 predicted proteins | sample 7278171 | NCBI WGS metagenome assembly JAAUXT01 (sample SAMN14350112, study PRJNA611818) | marine sediment metagenome | isolation source: surface marine sediment (1.8m) | place: French Polynesia: Moorea | collected 2018-08
AGAGAGAGAGAGAGAGAGACAGACAGACAGACAGACAGACAGACAGACAGACAGACAGACAGACAGACAGACAGACAGACAGACAGACAGACAGACAGACAGACAGACAGGTAAATTGCCCCACGTGTGAAAGAAAGAAAGAAAGAAAGAAAGAAAGAAATGGGACCACGTTTGAATCAGGATCTTCACTGGGGTTCTACAGTCCTGCGCACTCAAATCAGTGTGACGCCACTCTGATTCATCAACACCAAGTTGACGCCCGCGAACAAGTGACATTCAAATGGCCGACTTTTACCAAAGGAGGTGGTTCCGTAATGTGTCGAGTGGATGAAAACGTACTTGCATTTGCACTTGACTGATCACTGTCGTCCTGCAGGCGAACACAACCACTTCCAATCGTGTCCATGTTTTATTCATCACAACGCAACCACCAGGAGCGTTCTGCGTTCAGCTATTTTCTGTTTGCTTTTGGAACGCCCGTTTCTTGACGCAGCAGCCACTACTGATCCTGATGGATTCATTTGCCTGCAGAGAGTCCAAGTTCATCCAAATCATCAAGAAGACAGGCAAAAGTGCGAAGCTCGGCAAAGCAGACCCTTTGGTGAGTCTGAAAAGTGTGCACGGTCGCAACCAGACTTTCTGTGTGAAAAGGAACCCCAGCGGGAACAAATGGTGGACGGAGGCAAAGACGCACGCCAAAAGTACAATGGTTCTTGCTTTATTGTCTTTTGGCGAGGTGTCTGTGCGGCTTCGAGTCACCTGCTTGATGACCACTGCACTTGTACGAGTCATTGCAACATCAGATCGCACCAAGTTCAACGTTTCAGTTTCTTCACGGAACAAAGTGGATGACGGGTTTACTCTGTCGGAGGCACAACTGGAATGACACATCTGTGCAGTCCTGCCGCAGTGAAGTCTTGCCGCAATGACGTTCACTTGATCTCTGCAGGACACAGCGTTTATCCGGCCACCAGCCCGAAAGCCGAAAGTCCATGGGATTGAGATACATACTGGGGCCTGGCTGATCAGCAGTGTGGAGTGTAACATTTCGCTTGTCTTGTTGTATTGACCTTTCGCTGTTCTCAGAAACATCACTCACTCGCCTGTCTTACTTCTTACCCCGGCGGCAGGGACGGGGCTGGTGGACTCCGATAGCGTCCCAGCGCTTCGATCTGTTGCTGCGTTGCCAACGTGACACGAACAAAATTGCTTTCAAACAGCACTCGTTGTGCTCGAACTCGAGCTTTTCGTCGGTCGTACAGAAGTCCTTTTCAGAAACTTCTTGTTTTGGGGGAAAAAAGCCTCCCAATCGGTCCAATGTAGCAATGCTGCAAGAGGCGTTTGCAACTTTGCACCGTTATCAGTCCATCTCTTGGTTCGGGAACCCGCGAAATGCACACAGCTCACACCACAGGTTAATCCAGTAGAAAACCTGATTTGCACAATCATCTCAATTGGCATGTTTTCTGCCAGCTCGATCATGACCAATGAGATCTGCCTCGCACATCTGTGGGGAAATTTTGCAGCGTTCAATCTCATTTGTTTGATTCTGAGCAGAATACTAAGAAAATTTGCAAGAATTTGACCCAATTTCTTCCTTCGCACTGGACACACACCAAGCCTGAAATTGTTTCAGTCATCCCCCAAAACGCTGGAACTCCCTCGGGCATATTTCTTTGCCACACGAAGATTTTCTGAAACTGAGCAACATTGCACAGAGAGCCACGTTCTTCAAGCTTCCACAGATAATCAATTGAATTGTGTTGTCCACAAAGCGTTGGCGAGTTCCTTTCATCCAAGCTCAGACCTGCAGCAACTTGAAAAGCCTTTCAGTTTGTCCACCCCTGAAAGGAATGTGCCTGGAATTTTGAGCTATATACTCCATTGTCCACCATCCTGGAAACTCTCGCGAACAAATTGCTTTTGATGCTCAACTTTCCGAGAGCAGAAGACGGTTTCCAGACATTTCAAAGTCTTTCGGACTCCCACTTACTCCACCGCCTGTCTGCAGATGAGCCCTGCTGTTGGAGCTGCTTTATCTCAATCGGCATTTCTTGCAACGTGCTCTGTTTCAATGTCTCGCACTGAGTGATCTATCTCTTCCTTACAGAAACATACCTCAACATTACCAAGGCAATAATCCACATTCTGATCCAGCACCTCCTCGCGTAATCTGCCGAACTCTGCCATTTTTCACTCACAAAGCACATTTGTTGTGAGCAATGAATAGGCGCACTGCTGCTTCCAACATTCTTCACGGACAATCTTTCTCTCCTTCATCCAGGTGTCAGGGCTGGACGGGAAGATGGGCAGGCAACAAGCAAGTCAATTCCGAGGAGGCACTTCCTCACCAGACTGACTTCCATCTGACAGAGGGTCAAACAAAAGATCCCACCAACATATCGGTCTGGCTTTTTGCTCGGACAGTGCACTGAACGCCAGGTTGCCTTCTGATTCTGAAGTTTTGGATGACTTGCAGATGATATCCATTCCGGAACATCACCACCGAACCACGAGAGAAATTATACACCACTTCCTGCAGCCAATTCAGCCCGGGCGCAAATATCAGGTCCAAGCTGGGTGGGCACCAACTTGACAGGGGCCCACGGCTGACGCACCATATCGGGAAAGAAATGGAGCGAGACAAGGTTTTGATTCTCGCTTCTGCGTGACAAGACTTTCTGTTTGGCCTGTCACTTCCCGCGAATTTCAGAGCTGACAGAAAAGTCGGACTTGCTGCCACGAAAACAGAGATCCACTCGAAAGAAAATTTTCTTTCTGATGTCCTGAAGAGATCTGTGTCGAAAAACTCAGTGTAGGGACCGCAGCAAAGCTGAGGTTTCTCTGACAAATCCTTCCACACAGCTCGGGAAGTACGAGCGTTTAAATCACAGCTCCTCACAAAATCAATGCCACAACTGCAGAATTACTGGCTGCGATTATAGAAGATACGACACATAAATCGTCCGTAAGAACCTGTGGAGACTCCCTGAAAATTCCACAAGAAACATGGTTCCATTATTGTCTCTTGTTTCAGTCTCGGCCCAGCGTTGCCTCCTTCCCTGGCTCTCGGGCGCTGTTCGCTCCTGCAGTGTCAACGTGAGCAACCAAGTAGCCACGGAAAGAAAAAAATCGCGCACGCAGTGAAAACGGGAAAGCGCACTTCTCGAAAAAGTCTCTTGTCAAGCAGACTCTGTTGAAACGAGACATCAAGCGAAGAAACTCTAGAAAAGAAAGCTGCAGAGCAAGGAACCTGAAACCTACAATCAAGAAACGAATGATTTAAATGGCGAGGCTGGGTTATCACAATGATGCCTCCCAAAGGATCAACATGTCCTGCCAATGATCTGTCAGTCTTTCTCTCTCTCTCTCTCTTGCCTGGTAAGCTAGTGCTTCATCTTGAGAAAAATACCAAGCATTGCAATGACTGTACAAAGCACACACACACCATAACAGCTGAATGAGGCCATTGCCTTCGTACCGTGGTCCAAGGATAGAACCTGAGGAGGGAAACTGGAAGAGCAGTTCCGGGTCATTTTTTGCGACATCACAAAAGCGAGTCCGCTTCAATTTCTGCAGGAGAACCCGCTCGCGCAGAAGTAACACACTCGGTGCACTGGGCGCAATTTCACAGCTTGTCCTAAATGAAGCCAATCGAAGGGAAGATTCTGACTGCACGTCACACGGCCTCCAGTCAAAACAGCGCGAGGGACACAGAGGGATGGACTCTCATCGATTATTCGTGACAGGATCGCGGTTCAGTACCTGCGCAGTGTGGGATGAAACAAGCGCACATCAATCCTGAGGCAATTGACAGCATGTCGAATCACGTGTAAATCGGGCCACGCCAATCTCTCACCCCGACGCTCCCATTGAGGCAATGAAGATCGAGTCCCACTCGCTCGGAGCTGTGGTACCGAGAGATCGGGTCTGCGTTGTCCAGAAGTTCTGACCTAAAGACCGTTTAAAAATTGGTGGTTCAGTTGGTTCTGCCACTTGACACCAGGATCGTCTCCCACCCTGATAACACTGAACGTTCGACCACACACGGTATTTGTTTGCCGCACAAACCACGCAAGGTTCCGGCACCCGAATTTAATTGGAACAACCTTCACTTCGTGCTCAACAGCGACCGTCCAGACCGGTGCGTGATTGCCTGCCGGCATCCAGCGCGGTTCGCAGCGGGAGATTCTCCAACCCAATCACAGTCAGATCCATCACACAGCAGCATCAGAGAAGCCTGATCTCAACACCCCATTGTCTTCACAAATGAACTAATTTAGACTCTAAAGGGCCTTCTTGCATTGCAGCAGACTGAAACGAGACTAGACAAGCGCGCACCGCGGCAGGCTCATCAGCGCACACTCCACTTGTCGTGCACCTCCCCTCCAGATACCTGGCGAATTGCTCGGGTTGTCGTGCCGACACAATGAGAAATCCAAACAAGTTCCTTGCCACCATCATTTGCGAAGAAAAAAAAAGAGAGAACAAACAGATGGCAAATACCGCTTGCAGTCTGCTGAGAAACTACGGAACAAGAGCAGCAATTCCACCTGCCGACAGAAGCACCTGTGCTGCACTGCAACCTCCAAATTGAAAATCCGCACGCTGCGAAATGTCACAAAAGAATCATTTCCCTTTCAAAGAAATACTTTGCTGATTAAAACACAGCAATCTACACGCGTGTTTCGGAAAAGACACGGAAAAGACTTGTCCCAACCAGAATCCTGCAGCCCGAAACCAGCGACACACAGTGATCATGCCCGTCACACACCAAGACCACACCTTTTCTTCTAGAATTCCCAGATGCCGTCTTCCCCTTCAGGAAACCATTTGTGAAATGACAAGACAGATTGGCACCTTGAGAAAAGTTCTGTCAGCGATAATTAGCACAGGCTATATCACGAGCGTCGCGAATTTTGTCATTAACACGAACAATCCATTTGCAGGATCTCCGGAGTACGTCGGCAGCAGCGCTCGGCCCTGCAGCCCCTGTCACTGACATTCTGTCTCTGTGACATGAAATTCTGCACATAAAGTACTTTGCACGGGGCTGAGTTCAAACTATCGGGATTATCACGGACTTGGACCGAAGCAGTCTTTGTGGCACTTTTCCCTCTTTGCCTTGCGCAGGTTGAGACGCAAAACCATTTTTCATACCACCGTTCTGTTCCTGAACGCCAACACAAGGCAATCGAAACGTGAGGATGAACGGCTCAAATTGCCGGTGCTGAACCAAAGTGCAATTTCATGCGGAATTCATCAGTGCGAGCGAGCTTCCCCCACATCAGTACGCTAATTCCCTGCATGAAAATGAAATTAATCTGAAAATTTATAAGCCCATTGCAGACAACTGTCACCGCCTATTTAACTGTATAAGATCAAACAAATTCCTAATTTGGCACTCGAATCCCTTGTGGGAAGTATTTCATGCGATATTCACCGCAGGCCCGTTGAACTCACGGAGGAGCACTTGTGATCCACGACCAAAACGAACTCGCACACTTGTGACTTCACAAACACTTCCCATTGCCATATTTTTGTCATCAAAACGAGGATTGGGGTTGGTGTGCAATTTGCCTCTCACACAACTTCCTACTTGGTTCAAAGGCAATGTATTCTGCCAAGTCTATGCATTGCAACTGAAGTGCAATGTTCCTCGTTCCCATCTGCAGAGGCATCAGAGCATAGATGTTGCAGACCAACGTCCGCACAAGAAATGGCTTCAAATCAATGCAGCTGCAATCAACCATATTGAACACACATTCCTTCTGTCAATTTCGCCATGATCCATTGTTTGACCTTCGTTGTCAAGACTGCCTTCCCCATTTCGCCATCATATGTGCACACAAGAAGAAAGAATGCATGCTTGCACAGCTGATGAGAAACAAGCAAAAAAGTCCGTTTCGGTTTCGAGTACACGAAGCCGACCTGATATGTCCGGAGTTCGGCTTTTCAAAACAGTTTTCTTCATTGCGAGGCAAAATCTTTGGCAGAAGATTTTCTACACGGAAAATGCTAACTGCGCAGAAGCGCAATCAGGAACAGGCATTTTCGACAGAGACCAGCAGGTGTTCGTGCTGGATGAATCCATCTCGACCCACAACTTTACTGCACTCACAGTAGCTTTGCGTTTACCTCATCAATATTGTGCCCATAAATGCTGTTTTCCCCATTAGAAGCATCACGATGGGAGATATGAGAGGTCACCACGGGCTCTTTATTCCTGGCAGATCCTGGACTAGGCGGAAACAAATTGGTTATTGAACGTTGTCAATATCCCTGTTCTTTGAATTTCGCCTTGCGAAATCTATTTCCCCGCAACAAGCGGTCGCTGCTCAAAAGCATCGTTAGTGCTGCGGAGCGAAATGTGACCCTGATCAAGAACAACAATGTGGGTGCGCAAGTTGTCGGTCCGTGGCATGTCTCGTGTGCTTGTGCATTTGTGTGCATTCCCAAATACAAATGTGCACTTTTGAAATCAAGACCTCGTCGTTGTCGTTCGCAGCAGGACAAACTTTACCTTGCTTGTGATGAGCTGATAATAATAGTTGTCCACGATTCGGAAATAGTAGAACAAGTGATCGCAGTTTTCCCAGTCGTGTGCCGCCAAGGTGGCGCCGCCGGCGCTGACGCCGCCGAGCAGCGGGGAGACCGGCGCCGCCGCCGCCTCGCGTCGCTTGGGCATGCGCAGCTTCATGAGGTGACGCAAAATCCGGCGCAGCATGCCGCGGATGCCTTTGTTGAGGCGGTGATGCTGGCGCAAAGTCTCTGTTTCTATCGTTGATGTCAAATCCAGGTTCATGTTGAAGTCTGTGGGCCGCAACGAGATATCTCTGACGTTGATTCGCGCAAAACGTCAACAGTCTTTGTTCCTTGTCGAATCCACCCCAAATTTGGGACGCATATCTCGTTTGTCCGGACAACACACTTCCTTTGTCAACGTCATCATGATGAATACACTCGCATTTTGCATCAGATCATTATTTTGTGAATGTTCCGGCCTTTTTGTTGAAACAGTTCCAATTAGGTTCCGAGGCGCGGGAGTCCTTTGTCGATCATTTGATTCGCCGATGTCCAAGTGAGACTCGCGCGCCGGTGGAAGCGCGGTGCTCAGAGGTTCATCCAAGAATGTTTCTGGCACAGTCCTGTATTTTTACTCGATAGCTGGTACATTGCTGTTGCCACATGAGTATCAACCGCTTCCGCCTTTTTTGCGTGTGAGAATCTGCACAAGCGTGGAAAACTCGTTTGAATAGATGTTTAACATTTGTGTTTGCAGAAGCGAAAATCCCCAAGAAAAAGGAAGGCCCGAGCTGTGACTGCCGCTCACACAAACACACCTGCCAAGGGCCTTCTCTGGTCCCTCAGTTGTGTAAAATTCCAATTTTGGCTTTTGTTCCAGAATGAACAAATGAAAGACAAACAGAGCAGGACACAATGGAAGAAGGCGTGGATATCCTGTCGACAGAAGGTGAACGACGGTTTTTGCGTGAACCTCTTGTGATTCCCACGTCTACGTACACAGCGAAGACCTCACGATACGTTTTGACCCTCAGCGGGACCCCAAACACACAAGTCTTCCAGCTTTTTGCGAAACATTTCGAAGGGCTGACAGTTGTCCAAACGAACAGCAGATCGGCAGACGCAAACGGAGGAACTTTCCAAGAGCGCACTCAATGTTCGCCTCGAAACGAAATCGGCTGATTAACGATTTCTGTTGACTTCAAAGATGCGAGGGAGGGAAATTTCCACTGCCACAGTCTGCACCAAATGGCACTGGACTCATTTCAAAGACGCTAGTGATCCCCTCTTCAGCTGAAGGCAAACTTGTGGATGAGCTGTGTGCACAAGAGCTATCCATTTCATTACGTTTTGGATGTGTTTGTTCCAAATTGAAAATGTTATTCAGACTTTCACGTTTTCCTTTCAATTCTCCTTCAGGCAGTCATTACCAGAGCTTTTGTTTGGTGCATTTCCGTAACCTTCGCTTGAAGGCTACAAGTAAGCCATCCACACTGAGCATCATTTTGGTTCCGTGTTCCTTCTGCGGGCAAAGCGTTGACGTATTCATGATCAACGTAGATCTATTTTCCTTTTGAACGCTCATTGCTTTGGGGTTCCCTTCCAGCACGGTTATGGTTTGAGAAACAAATACCCCAGTGTTACATTGTGTTCATCCAATGTCACTCCAACACCATGAAGAATACCTTCAGGATATATCAAACGCCCTGCCTGCAAAGACCCGAAATACACGTGGCCCCACCAACACGCGTATTCATGTCTCACGCAAGGGCAGAAAATGCAACTGCAGGGCAGCAATGAAAGGTCAGAAATGAGTGTTACGACATGATTCATCAGGGAAACTGAATGGATCCGGTGCAGCGAGCAAACCTCAAAGCGTATGCCAAGGAAAACACCTGCAAACCTGACCACTTTTCTGTTCATCTTCGTTTGCAGTTGTTTCGTTGAACATCAACGGAACAACAAATGCACCACACGCACGCCTTTTGCTTCGGCGCAACAGAGTTAACAACTGACCAAAGGGATCCAGCAGAAACTCCACAGAAAGCTGCACAAACGAGATTAGAATTCAACTGACATGCAAAAGTTGCTCAGTTTTCCACAGTAATTGACTGATCCTGTTTGGATTGAGAGATGGCTGCCAATACAAACCAAAACGAATCCCTTTTCACACTTCTGTTGCCTTGACAACCACTTTTCACGTCCATCTGTTCAATTTTCGCAGTCCAGTGTGCAAAGTTTGACGAACTAATGACAATGAACATCACAACGTTCTTGCAGCGGACATTACTTTTGCAACAAGTTAAAATACGCCTGCAGCAGGTGTTCCACCCAGGTTGATCTGTTCGGTTCCAGTGGTCCAGAGTAACACACTCAGTTGAGATTCTCCTGGATCAAAGTTGGACGTCCACAAACGGAAGGCTTGACCTTGGCACTCATCGCTTTGATATCACACAAGGTGTTTGTACGAGGGAGTTTTCCAATGAAACGGTTTCTTCCCACAAGTATCAACTCTTGCAATGGAGATTGCTGACATTTCGCCACATCATGGCTGCCTCAAATGTGATCCTCATGACCAGAGGATTGTCTATCTGTGCCAATCCCATTACCCAATCAGAAGGTTCGCAAATATAGTCCCCTTTTTCTTTGCGAGGAACCGTTTCATAGGAAAACTCCTACGTATCTCAACGCATCTTGCAAATTGCGCGTGTTCCAGTGTGGCCTTATCATCTGCTGCAAACACCAAGCGTCATCGCAGCCCTCCCACCGTTTCTCCGCCGTAAATTTGTACGCACCGTGATATTTGCGCAATTTGACCAAGTGATTGAAGTTGGTGAAGCTCACACTTCACCTTCCCAAACAAATCAAACCTGTTTCTTCTTTCACAAAACTTTCGTCTATTTTAGCAAAACGCTTCGTGCGAACACCGGATCCCACGTTCCGCTGTACGGAACCTGGTTGATTTACCTCTGAATCACACCGTCAATCACCCTGCACCACTCACAATACCTGTTGCAAGTGATCGGAAAAACCAACAACCAACTGACGCACATCCCACGCAATATCCCCAAAATCCTCCGACACACTTGTGCAGTTCTTGACAAACAGCTGACCAGCTTCCAATCGCAGTCAAAACTCCTTTCCAAACCTTGAAAAATGTGGCATGTGGCGAAGAGCAGTGTACACAGCACGAGCGCAGTTGAATGAATGGAGCTTTGCTCGACTGCCACAGCTGATTATGAGCACGGCCTGCCCGCCCGGCTGCCTCGCCGCCCGCCGTAGCTGCTGCGCGCGGAGCGACATGCGAACTGCACGAGCGCGCGGCCGCCCGATGTTTGAGGACAGGCTGCAGACCAATGACGATCAGCCTTTGTCAACGAATGATGAAACGTGATGGTGCAAGGTGAGGGAACACCTCAAAAAATTCCCCCACGCCGTGCATTTCACCTGCACACAGCTGGCTTTCTATCGTGGTCCTTTCTGACTTTGAATTCTTGGGTTGCCAAAAGAAATGCGACGTTTTCTGCAGCGAACACAAGAAGTCATTTCCACTTGTAGCTCTTGACGTTCGTCCGGCCCGCTCTCCACAAAAGGAGATCCACAAGGAAATCTCAAAATCCACTTCGGAGTTCGAGGCACGTGCGATGCTGTATAATTCCCAAACATGAAAAGAATTATCCGTCCATTGAAATCAACAAGGGACGTCTAAAATTCGCAAAATCCCTCAACTCGGAACATCTCTGTACGTGCGTGTCTCTCGAGTCCTATCGTCTGTCGATTTCGTCCATCACATGAAGAGGAATGTACCACGCTGCAGAACTACCTCAGGGGCTTTTCCTTCGGGCGTATTCAAAAATGGTCGATAAATAACCATGACAAATGCCTGTTTTGTTGAATTATAGATTGTGGACAAGTGCAAGGACAGTTTTGGACCTTGTTGGCACGCCTACCGGTGACAATCGTGAACGGGCGTTGTTCTTTCTTGGTTGAATGTGAACAAATTGCCAACGAAATTTCAATTTTTTGTTGCCTGTCACAACACAAAATTGAATTTTCAAATTCATTTCTCTGCACCAGACAAATCGCACCATCAATTCGTGAAACAACTTTTACGAGATAAATCCCTGCAAGCTCGGTCTTTATCTGACAATTTGTAATGGCAAGCATTTTATCGTGACATATCCGGAGTCCCATATCTAAATCACTGTCTTCCTATCACTGCAGAACATCTCCATTGCGTCCGTATCTGGGAATGGATCGAGAATACCCAATTTTAATCCCAGTCCCCGCGGTGGGATGCCGTCAAATAAACAAGCCTCAATAAATTCCAATCATTCACACACAACTTTACATCTTTCTTTTCTTCCGTAAAAAGCCGACGCAGCTTTTCCACCAAGGGTCCCTGCAAACTGAAACTCATTTCTGATGGCGCTGGTTTCCGGGGGCAAATCATTTCATCCGCAAAACTGTGTTGCAGAGCTCGCGCGTGAATTTTGCGAGCGTCCTTGGCCCGCAACTCCAAATCGCTCTATGATCCATCGCTTTGTTTCACTTCCGTTCGCTTCCACAGGAGCTGTCAATCAAACATGAACACCACTTCGCTATCGATCAGCACACATCCTCTTGACTGTGAAACTCGTTCGACATCATTTTCAAGCACCTCACGCTGAGGCTGGACATCGAAAAAGGAGGTGTTCACGAGTGCCCATTTTTGACAGTACGAATGGAACACACCGGGAAGTCAGCTGTTGAAACTTCACGTTGTGTTTGCGCCGCGGATGCGAGTCCAACGGCCGTACCGAAGACGAGACCGTAAAGTCAAGTGCAGTCAATGACTTGGCCAAGCTCGATTGGAATCTTTGTGCGACCCTCCTCGACACTATCTCCTGCTCAGGACAAGATCTTGAAGACGACGCTTCGTCAAAGCGGCTTCCTCTCTGTGGTGCGGCGGAGGAAATTGGCTTCTCTCTTTGATAAAACCTGTCATGGGTTTGATTTCATGCAGCGTGCCCATTTTAGATGGCCCTTCCAGATAGGATCAAAACTTCTTGGCAGTTGTCTCCCAGAGATTCCTCTGCGGCAACCTCGGCCTGCATCTTCCGAATCAGAAGCCTCTGGGGCGACCGCAAGACTTCGCGACCTGCATGCAAATCACGGCTGTCTGGTCAGTCCTGCGAGCGCCCAGGAAACACTCCTCCTCTAAGACATCTCTGGTGCTCCGAGTCGCGAAATCAATGACAACAAGTAGCCAATTATGGTAATTGAAAGTCAGAGACCTTCAGAGAGCACCGAGAGGGAGGCAAATTAGCCGAGAGCCTCTCCGGAGTCCGAGCCACGTTTCGACGACAACGAATCAACAATTTGCCTTGATTGACCTCCACGCTCGTGTCACTGGGAAGGAAGGCTTTCAGTGTCCGTCAGGGTTTCAGGCGCACGAATCCTGCACGTCTTGAATACTGATTTCGAGTCCCTGCCGAATGTCTGCTGGAGCCCTGCGTCTGCTTAGCTTTTCGTTGTGATTGGTGGGATTCTCAAGATGCCGATCATACTCAAAAGTACGTTGGGGGTCCGACAGGTGATAGAAACGTGTCCGACTCGCGTGCGCAAAAGATTGTCCCATCGTTCGATTTCTCTGTGGCTGTTTCTTTGTGCAATCGTCTTGTATCGTCAGGAATTTCTGAGCACTCACGATCAAAACGTGTCTCGAATGTCTTTGTCTGATGAGGTCACGCCGATCAAATTCAGGTCTCGAACGTTGCCTTCTGCATCAAACGTGCGACATTTGGAAACATGCGGAGCAAATTACAAAATCCCAAACGACTCATCATCTTCCAGCGAGTACCAACGAAATACCTTTGAACCCCTATCATGCGTGTCGGCCAATTGAGATACGAATCTATTCAATCAAGTGCATCTACATCCAATTTGGAAGACTCCGCACAAAACAGCCACATCAAACGCAGTCAGCGTGCCAGCAATCAAGGGAAGCAAACTGAGGCATGCTGCCCGCCCCACGGGGTGTAGCACCGGGTTTAATGCACAAGTGCCCTGCCCAGACAACCAGCATGGCATCAAGTTTGCTGTGAGGTTTGCAAGTGCAACACCGATCCAGAGATCGCACTCCAATCCCTTTTGGATATTCTTTGTAGACTGCGAGTTTTCTTTCATTTTTTGCACAAACTGGAGAACAATTTGCGTCATCGTGGCTGCCAACTTACAAGTTCGCAAAATTGCTTTTTTTTTTGTTTGAGAAGAGTACCAGCAGTATTTCAAATTCACTTGCGCAAAAGTTCCCTGGGTTAGTGATGCGATTCAATTTGGGTACCGTCAGCTGGCGAGATGAACAAGACATCAGCAAATCATTCTCGTGGAAACTCTACCATCTGCTGACCTCTGCTACGAAGACACACAATCAAAGGTCAATCAAGACGGACGTCACCGCATCAGAAACGGACCCGACCTGTTCAATCATCAATATTTCACAAATCAATGAATATGGGCAAGGGCAGGTTACCAAACCTCAACGTTTACACACACCCATACACAGACGTGCTCACAAAGGCAACGGAGGACACGTGCTCAGAAATGATGGAAGAAAGAAAGAGTCAAAGAACCCACCAGACCAACAGTTCTGTTTTTGGCGCGCCGCGGCGCAGCTGATGCCGTGGACACCTGTCCACTCGACACATCCAAGGTCACCCAATACGAGCCGTGCAGTTCCGGTCCACAGCACACACAAAGAACCACCCAAACGCTCTCGCCTTGTTGACAAATGACAAAAAATTTGTTTGCCATGATCATGTATGATCTGCATCCGAGTCATTGTTCCCAGACTCCACTCTGTACGCGTTTTTCGTCCTCAACAAGTGCATTTTTGCGGAAATTGTTTCAGAACACGATGCCACCACGAATCTCACGACAAAGAACCAAGACAAGTTTTTCAATTCGTCCCTTTCAACACAAAGAAACCACCTGGTTTCAATCGTTTTGTCTCCGTGGGGTGATGCACTAATCTTGCGAAGGAACACCTGTCCCGTGCATGCTCCACAGAATGCCAATTGATTTCAGCACGACCCTGCACGAAAATGCAAAGTTCCCCTCATCAATGAGTCAGGGCAAAGCAAACTGGAATCACACACACGTGTCCTGGCACGGCACAATTCTTGTGTTTGCACAAAAAAGCCCACGTGGTTCACAAAAGTTCTTTTTTGATTGAAAGACCTGTTTCAATTGACTGCGCCGTGTGTGTTGCACACAGCCTTTTGGGAGCTACAGGTGGGAATTTCGATCAGTTGTCTCGCTGCACTGATCAGCAGAGCGACTCTGAGCGGTGTTTGTGCGTTTCCGGGCAACGAAACGAGGCCACCTCAACATCGATCCGGGAAAAGCTTCCAGAGCTTCGTAAAGGCTCCCGATCAAAACCAGCAATGCTGCAGTTTTTCCACACTTGGTTCGGGTTTGGCCCAGTGGTGAGTGAAGAAGACAAGGGCGGTCGGGTTCTGGAGGCCGAGGCTCGGGCGCGGGAGCCGGACGACTTCGCTCGACCGTACAGCGAGGTGCAGTGGAAAAACCTGCCGGACAACGACCTGAAGCAGAAGCGACTCCAACGGACCGTGTGGGGCACGTCGCACCACCTCGATCTCATGTGGAGCAGAACCGACGTCAGCGAACCCAACGACGTCAAGATATTGCCAGGTACTGCGTGCTGTCTTTGATTCAAGACTTGAACAAAATTGAAACTGACAATGACATTGTCGATTTTGACAAACGTCTGTCGCCTGAAACTTGGCTCATTTCTCTCACAGGTGACAGATTGGCGTTCGTAGACAGTGGCGAGGAAAAGCTGACTGTGTGCAAACTGCACGACGGCGCTGACGAGCATTGCTTCAAACCAACCTCTGCGCTCTCCCCATTCAAACCCCTGTCTCTCGTCGTTGACGAACACAGCAATATCAAGGTCAGTTTCTCAAGCACTACAAGCCCTTTTCGGACTCGGTGTGTTCAGATGGAGGGGAAACACCAGTCCAATTTCTTTCCAATTCTGTCCACCAATTCTCTTCAGGTATACAACAAAACAACAAACACCGTTTGCACTTGGCAAGGCAAACCCAACTGGAGGGACTTGGGGAAATGGAGAGACGCGCACCGCGCATTTGGCAGCATGCGCGGAATGTGCAAAGATTTCAAGCAAATCATCTACATCGTCGACAGCTCCGAGGGATGTGTGTCCGCCCACCACACCGACGGCAAAAGAATTCGGACGTTCGGGCGAGGCAAGCTCAAAAGACCTGCCTGCGTGGGGAGCGATCACCTTGGACGAATCTACGTGACTGACGAGAAAGACTGCAGTGTGTCTGTGTTCGACGAAATGGGAAACTTCATTTTCAAGTTCGGGTCTGAAGGTGAAGACCAGGGCCAGTTTATGGGTCCCACGGGAATCGCGGTGGATCCCCAGGGGAACGTCTTTGTGGCCGATACTCTCAACAACAGGATCTCCGTGTTGGCGCCCGACGGGCGTTTCAAGCATCATCTGGTGGCCGATTCTGACATCATGAGACCCTCAGGAATCGACTTGAGTAGTGATGGTCTCCTGGCCGTGACAAGTCAATACATCACATTTCGAAGTGTGTCTGTCTTCAAACTGCGCTGAGGTAGGCTCTGTCCCGCAGACTTTTCCCGTTGACACGCTGAACGAAACCCAAGATCAACAAAGTGTACGTCCGAAGCAACCTGGTTGAACAACTCGTGTCAATCGATGCGCACAGATTCGCCTTTCGTCACATCAACGGATACTTTTTACCTTGCCTTGAATCATCAGTAGAAATTTACAACAAAGAGCATTTTGTGTGACACAAAGCAGCAACAAAAGATCTGACGTGTCAAACAAATTGAGACTTCACCAATATTTGAAAACAGCTGTGTATGTACACCATACAACGCAACTTTCAAAATTTCGCAAAGCAACAACAACCAAATCAGCCATTTCCTCTCTTCCCACGAAGATGCAACCTTGCACACACCATTCGCTCCACGAAAAGCCGACAAACAGGTGATTGGTCACTGAAAGTATCCTTTCACTCGAACAAGAAAAGCAGATACTAGAAACTGGAGCTTACCAGCAGCCCATCCATTTGCCCCATTATGTTGTTCAGCTGTGAGGAGAAAGTTTGAAATTAACATGACTTTTTCTGCAGTGCGTCCCTTCGACAACACTGACCGAACTGCAAAAATGTTGGTTTTAAACGTTCAGAGACTTGCTATGTTCACTTTGGTCTTTGGTGTGGAGCCTCGATTAGTAAAACACCGTCACGCGTCTTGAGGGAGACTACGCGGCTAAATGACTGTTTCCTAAGAAACGCTCACGTCTAATCCTGAAGGAGATACCACTTTGTCGAAAACATCAAATCTATCACTCGTCAAATAAATGGCAAGGTTTCATTCCCGCCAGAGCTGAGGAATGTTGCAGATGCAAAACAAATATGTTGAAACCTGATCTTTTGTGCACACAAGCTTTCTCTTTCAACATATTTCCAAAGGACACCGGACAAGGAACCAAAGACAACGAAAAAGGAATCTAAACGGTCCAAAACAAGTTTGAGGCCATGCTCCATTTGTTAAGAACAGCGCTGAAGCTACAATGAGCACCAAAAACGGTCAAGTGGTTTCATCACTGGTTCAATGTCAAGATGCGAAAATCAACTGTGAGCCACGAAACTTCACAATACGCTTGATGATTTTTCCTCCTCTCAATCTATGAACCAGTCAAGGTCAAAACGCTCTCCATGCGAACCAACCTTAGCAGATACAACATTGGCTCAAATCAACAGGTCTTGATTGAAATTCTTGAGATCGTGACGATTTCATTGTCTTGCACAACGCAGGAAACCTCCGGGAAGGACAATTGAGAATTGAAAGAGAACTTGTACACACAAATACAAATTTACAAGGAGAAAGATTCAAGCCCTTTCTGAAAAGCACTGATGTTCTGGTCGCGTAATTCCTTTCACGATGGGCGTTTCCGAAGTTCTGCTATGGTGAGTGCGCGGCGGCAGCGGCAGTGGTCACAGCTCCATGCAGCAAGGACAAACAACTCAGGTCAGTCGCAGCCACGAAAACTGTAAGATCTACCTGAAGACGCGAGTCCGGCACGGCCGCTCTGTCGCGGTCCAGCGAGTGAGGCCGATGAAGGCCAAACGCCTCGAATGCTGATCTCTGATAGGTCGGCGAGTGACCAATGGTGGCGCTGCCCGGAGGTGGGATCACCACGTCTTCCCTGATCGGGCGCATCCGGAACACTATTTCTTCGTATGGTGGAGGTAGCATTACTGGTCCAACCCGTGTCATTGGTGACGGTACGTACGGGGGGCAGTCAATCATAATTTCTCGCTCGTTGAGTTTTGGAGTCCCGCCCACCCTTCGGTCATCGACCCTGTATTCCCACTCGCTGGTCGTTCTGCTATCAGCTCTTGTAAGAGTGTCTTCTCTGCCATCATCACTGTCGTGGGTCGCAGCCAATTCCGCGAGAATTTCATTGATGTCGTCATCCTGGTATTCCATTGCGTCCTCAAACAGCAGCGAAATCTCGTCAATGTCTGATGTCCGTCTCTGCAGAGGAGTGACACTGTCCGTGTGCTCCTCTGTTCGCGTAATTCCGTGCACTGAGGTGAATTCCAGTTCCCTCACTTTTGCTTCTGATAGATCACTTTTCACGTCATCATGTTCATTGGCGTTTTCCTGTTTGTCTTCCAAATCTTGCTGTTTCTTCTGTATCAGTTGACAAGAGCACAACATCCAGAGGTAACAAAAGCACTGGTGCCGCGACAACATACAAGATATTCAGTGCGACAAGGACTTCTTGCTCCTTATTCCTAACACTCAGCACGGACGTAAAGCACTTATGTGCACCCAGTGAAGTCTCACAAAATAACACCACGAGATGAAAGATACACTGTCACATTCGGACACCATCTTGAGAAGTGAAAGTCACCTACCTTTCTGACGACTAGAGTGCTGTCTCCGCTTGCTTCAGGTGTTGCATTCTTTGAACCCATTCTTGGTGGTAATTTCGGTGGCGTTTCTGAAAACGTTTCAGAATTTTATGTTTTCTGAGTTCAATCAATGTTTTACAGCAACAGCAAACGCGTGTGTCCCCTACAATGAGGCAACATGTGGTCACCAACCTTCTTGGACGATGTTCTCCAAGGCTTCTAACGTGTCTTTTCCGTACTTCCCAGGTGGCCTGAAACATACCATTCGGTTTTGAACCAAGTTTGGGAATTGAATCAATTCAGCTTGTTCCTCCACACCGCACGCAATCACGGAACACAAAGCAATGACACGAAGGAAGAGATGCACACAGTTTGGGCCGACCAAGTGTACTCACAGTGGTTTGGGCGGATCGGAGGCAAGAAGCGTGCCGTCGCCCGCAGGCGGCGCCGAGCTGTCTTCGTCGGAGTCGTCGTCCTCGACACCCGGCGGGTTGGGCGTGGCGGCGCCCAAATCGTTCAGCTGCGCCGCCAAAGCGTCCAGCTCCTCTGGACGCCGATTTTTGGGCGGCGCCTTTGGCTGGGGTTGCGGTTGCGCCACTGGCGCCGCATTTGGCACTGCAAAAGAGGGAAAGTCCACGACGGTGAGAACAAAAAAGATTTGCACGGGTCTGACAAGCAAAGACACTTTCAACAGTGACGTTTTCGCAAATCCAAGAAGTTCCAGGAATTGTCGTACCAATGATTCTGCTGGCGGGTACAGGCTGCGGACGAGCGACGGGCTGTGCCGGGGAGTGATGGCTGGGACCTGCCCGCGCCTGACCTCCACCTGCAAACGAAGTGGTTTCATGTTCCTGCCTCGCAGTGTTTTCCCTTTGGGCCTGAAGAATATTCTCACCAAAACTAGACCACAGAGTAGCAAATCAGCCGCGTGCAATTCCTCCGCTCGTTTCAAAAGCGGCTGGTAAATTTGACGATTTTTTTTTGCCCAGTATGTTCTCTCTGTGAAACAAACTCAACTTCACCGCTTTACTCACCCCCCCCCCCGCCCTTTACCCCTCCCCCGGCAGCGAAATCAGTTAAGTCCTTTTCGCTGACAAAAACACGCGACGAAACCAATATGAGCGCTCTTCGCGGCTGATAATAAGGGTTCATTCTAAAGCAACAGGAATTTTGTAAGTTCTTCGCATTCGACGTCTGTCATTTAGACTGATTTTCGACTCCTCTTTACTGACGGCAATTTTAGCATTTTTCGTCCATCAAACTCCCGCTGCACATCTGGTCTGTGTTGCTGCGCACCTTGTCTGTGTTGCTGCGCATCTTGTCTGTGTTGCTGCGCACCATGTCTGTGTTGCTGCGCACCTTGTCTGTGTTGCCCATGGTGCTTGTGCTGTTGTCGCTCGTGTTGGTTGGGCTGCGCACCCCGTGGAGGCGCCGGCGCCTGATAGAGCGGGTTGGGCGTGTGCCGCCCTTCGCGTTCCTGGATCCGCTGGAAGTTCCGCTTCAGCGTTGACTCGCCCGGCCCGATTTGCATGATGGAACTGCAACGTTACTTTCGTCAAAACCTGTCCTGACAGCGAAATTGATTCAACCACAATGAAGCACACAGGGCACCGTTGACACAGACCGAATTGTCGGAATGTTTTTGTGAAACACGAAGACCGAACAGCACGAGAGACCGGACGAACCTGGGCTCCCCTTCGACCACCTCCGCCTCCTCGCCGTCGCTTCCCTCGTACTCGTACTCCGTCTCGTGGTCGTCCACTGGAACGAAAGCGCGTGAAATGAAAACATGCACCAGAACACCCAGAAATCGCGGACGACTGTGTTTGAGAAATGCCAACCCTGCACACCGTTTTCTGCCCTGTGTCATCGTAAGTCACAAGCTGTCTGAAGTGACATGTTCTTGCAATGCAATCTACAGAGAGCTACGAACACTCATCTCGCGCACACTTGTCGGTTGTCGACTTTGGCTAAAGCCTGACGGCACATTCTTGGAAAATTTGGAGTGACCTTTCAGTATCACATTTCCCCGCGCACTTCATTTGAACAGAAGCAATGAAGTGAAGTGGAATTAGAATTTTGAGGAAACACGTTTTCCCCCGATTCTGGCAAATTTCTAACAACGCACAGATCGCCAAAGGAAAACCCCATTTGGACATGTTTCCGTCATCTGGTGCCTTCAGTCATTTCCCAATTCACTCGTCTACAAAAATAACATGAACTAGTGGAACAGATGTGTTCGAACGATTCTAAAATAGGCAAAACCCTGGACACATACAAATGTGTACAAACTGAGACGAAGATTCTAAATTGACCAAACATGCGAGACAAGCGTTTAGAACCTCGATCAAAGACACAAAACTGACAAAATCTCAAAATCTCATCCTCTGAATGCTTCCACACGGCCACAAAATGTTGATTGAACATTTTTTTATGCTCATGTGAGAGACAATTGTTCAACGATGGCCAAGTGTGAAGCAGAAAAACCACGTTCAGGGCTTGAGACTTCATGTGTTGAAGATCCTTTCTTCAATGAACAAGCTTTTTCTTTATTTCATTTTGCTCAACATTTGCAACTCCATGTCATTGTTCAAGCCCCATGCATGGCGTTTGAAAGACTGTAGAAGAGCATCGAATCACGAGTTTGATTAACCGAAGCCGCCACATGCAAGCATCTGTTAATTCCTTTACCTGTATGCTTGCCTATTAGAAAAATCAATGGTTGCATGTAAATTTCAATTTTTGTTGCAGTCCTGCAAATTCATTATTTGTTCACCTTCAGGCCAAAAATGACACGAGGAGTGTGTGTTGGCTTTTTCAGCACACCATTTGGAACTTTGACAAGTTGAAACTACGCGAGCGAAACTTGTGACTACAGTGAAAACTACTACACTGAATAAGAGATGAAAAGAAAGAAAGACAATCTGTCACAGCCCTTCGCCGCAAAGAAAAGATTTCTAAGCTAGTTTTAACAAAAGGAACGAGTGCAAAAACTTCATCATGAAAAAGACAAGTGTCTCTGACTTCAGCGACCTGACTCCTTTTTAACCAGTTGACTTTTGCATTCAACAACGAAATTGCACCTCGGGAAGCTTACCTTTCCTGGTTTTCTTGTGTCTGTCGATGTGGTCCTTCAGCTGAATGCGCACCTGGCGCTCTGTGGGCTGGTCCTTGATGAACGGGTGCTTCAGCAGCTGTTCCGTCGAACAGCGCTGCGAATAGTCCTTGATCATACACTGCTCTATGAAACTGTGGAATTTCTTGGACCTGAAGCAAAACCAAAGAAGGAAGTAGACACGGGCATCATGGACGCTACTCGGGGCCCACTTTCGTCCTGAAGTTCTTTCCCCCGACTTTTCCCAAAACAATTTTCCAGACCATCTCATCGAGAGATACCGGTCAAAATAATCGCGCAATTCGGGTTTTCGGGTTTTGCGTTGTCCACGTTCAAAAGCCGCCCTGGAGAGACAAAGTTTCGCAAATATACGTGTGACGTCGACGCTGTTACGGTCCGCGCAAAACACCAATCCGACATCTGCAGACTTCGCAACGCTAGCACCTGATAAGACTGCATCAATCTGACTGAAACAGCAGGGTCACCCCTGTAGCTCATGGATACTTCCTCACCATTTCTTGGACTTCAATCTCGGAGGCGGGTTTCTTGGGATGAGGAACAGGGCCCTCATGGGATGCATGTCGCACAACGCTGAAACGAAAACGTTGTGGCCAACTCAGCAGAGCCCAGACCATTGAACAGAAACACAAATCAGTCACAATAATCTGTGAACAATTGGCAATGTTCTAGCATGAATACAAGGACTTACGGGGCTTTCCTTCTGCCATTTCTATTGCTGTGATTCCAAGTGACCACAGATCACTCTGCAATGAAAAAGAACTCGTGTCATCGACAACCAAGATGAGGCTCACGTTACAGGCTGTTGCAACAAAAAGCTTCGAACACAGGCGGGTCGCGTAATTGGTGAGTAAAAGCAGAAGCCCTGCAAGTCTGTTTTGTGAAAGCAACACACCCGGTAATCCACGAACAGGCTCAGACTCTAAAATTCAGACATCCAAAGTTTCGACAGATCTATCTTTCTTCAACGTGAGTTTGTGTGAAAATGAGCGAAATGAATTCTGAACTTCCATTCATTTGAGAGGTACATTTTACAATTCTATATTCATTTTACAATCTTTTCATCTTTTTGTGCGAAATATTCTTTTTTCGTGTGAAATTTGTTGGGGAGGTCGTATCGTAACAAAAGTAAACGTTGCGTTGTGATGTCACGGAACCAAGATTGCGTTTGCATGTTCGAGCTGCTGACACTGCCCATTGCGAATTACTGATCACCTTTCAGTCTCGAGGTGGGCATCATTGCTACGAAATTCTCAATTCAATGAATGGTGGTCACTCCTGATCGGAACAGCTACTTGGGGGCGGGGGGGGGGGATTATCGCGACTGAGAAATTCTCTGCCATGATCAGTAGCGGCAAACAATTGCTGAGAAATTCTCGATCCGGGTGATGACAAGTATGAAGTCGAAGAAACCGACACAACTTTGAAGGAGACTACGTTGTGCACTACTAAACGGCGGATCCCATCGGCCGACTGCACTCACTCTGTTGTCGTACGTGGCGTCGGGGTTTTCGTCGCAGGCGATCACTTCCGGCGCCATCCAGTACGGCGTCCCGATGAACGTGTTTCTCCTGCCGATCGTCTTGTCCAGCTGTGCGCTCACTCCGAAGTCAACTGAACGAAAGCAAATCAACATGAGGTGAACGCAATGACTGTCGTCAGCAAAGTGGGATCTCAAACACAGAAACTGCGGCAGCAGCAGCGTGGACAGCACGTGTAATGTCTGCCTTGGGCGGTGCCTTTTTTCCAATTCAATACTTTGTGAAAAATGATGTGACATCGTGTCTGCCACAACTTTACACACCACTTTCACATCAATCTGTTGTTGATCCTGTTTGTTTTGTTGATCAAAAGTTTTTTTCAAACGTACCCAATTTGACTTCTGCATTGTCAGTGAGTAGCACATTTTGACCCTTGATGTCCCTGTGAATAACTTTGTTGGCGTGTAAGTGAGCCAAACCCTGGAAAAAGGAAAAATGAAACTGCACATTTTGGCAACAAAAGTAAATATTGTCGGTTTTTCACTTACGAGAAATATTCTTGTGCTGTTGATTTCTTACCCTGAGTATTTCTCGACAGATGTACGCGATCCACTCTTCCTTGAGTGTGTTGCCTTTTGTAGCCTTGACCAGATCTGTCACTGATCCAGCTCCACAAAACTCCATAACCAGCTGTGAAAAAATGCCACAACATTAGACCTGCATGATGATGATGATGTCAACAAGAACACTCTCCAGTGTTGACATGCTGTTCACGAACCAGCCGTCTGACAAGTGTTCCTGATTGGGGTCATCGCAAAAGGAACTTTTGAACTTCTTTCTTCACTGTCCTGACCAAAATGTCTGTCTTGGTTGGTGTTTGTTGTCGTCGGAACATTTGGGGTTTTTTTCAGATCAAACGTTCCGCCAAGTTCTATTGAGAGGCCTGGGGTACAACCACCAATCTGGAGTTTCGGACACCACTGTGCATCTTTCTTTCATACACGCGCCGATTCTGTCGTGATACAATGCGTGTGAAATGGGCAGGCGCCGTCTGTCAATATTTTTTTCAGAAATAACACTGAAATATACCAAAGAGTTCACAAAATGTCATGCAGTTATCATACAAACCCAAAGCTGGTCATCTTTCCCTGGTAGACTCTTCTTGATGAAAGCACCGTAGTATGTGGCAATGTTTCTGTGATGTGAATACTGAAACAAGAAAGGTGCAAAACTTCATTCGTTCGTTCTCGTTTGTCAGAAATATTCATTTCACTTCATTTCATTTTTTCCTGATGATGCATTCTGCGCGAGGAAAATAGGGTTTACTGTTACTGTTCCCTGGATCACAAGTAGAATTGGTTTATATTTTTCACCTTTTTCAGAACGTTGATTTCCAGCTTGATTTCTTCCTCTTCTTCCTGCAATGCCAAGATCGAAATGGTGAGTGCCACAGATCGAGCAGGAAACACTTGCTAAAGTTTACTGCACGCAGCGTTGCCAACAAATTGGTTGGGTGGAGAGGGATAGGCCGAGGAACAAGGGGTGAGATATTTTTCCAACCAGGGAGAGGGGTTCTCTGACCAGGCGGGTGTGTGTGAACAAGGTAGGGAGGAGTATGCCAACCAGGGCAGGGGTTTCAACCATTTGCTGACCATGGGCTTCATCAACCAGGGAAGGGGGGGGGGGGCAACCCAGACAGGATTTCACAACAGGACACAACACAAGCACAAACACCGACAGGCAAACGTACTGACTTCGTATCTTTTGGTGAGCAATGAAAACAAATGCATGAAACCAAGCAAAGGTTTTCTCCATCGCTGGGAAAGGCGCCAACTGCCATGCTCACACGAGGAATTGAACTTTTAACTTTGGCAAACATAACCACCGAGACGAGTGCGATCCCCATACTCGACAAATTTTCCCCATCAGCACGAAAGTTCCCCACAGAGTGTTGACTGTGTCCCGAGAACACAGTCAGTATGGGACATTGGGCAAATGAAACGGTTGGTTGTAATGTCAAACAAACGCGTAGATGAACATGGCAGTTGCATGATGATTTGCGTTTGTCAATTCAACCCAACAAGAACACACGGAGGCAAAGTGTTCATCCTGAAAGATAACCTGGCTTCATGTTCACAACCACAATGGAGCACGACAAATGGCCAGAGGGAACACCACAAAGCTTCGGATCAATAGGTGACGGGGAATACTGGAGAGGGATCCAGCTGAGTGATTCCTGCCAACAAACAGAAATTGGTGTGCAGGAACGAAGAATCGCTCGACAAGTCTTCCAACATGGAACATCGGTGATCAAAGGATACGAAAAACAGAAAGGAGCACCAGGTTTGGTCAAAGCTTTCTGAACAGTTTCGACGTCCATCCTGACCCCTCAAGATACACATAACATCGCTTCTTGGTGTTTGGCGACTGAGTCAAGTTTTCAAAAGGCCAAGGTGACACCCGTCAATCTTTTGCTTGGTTTTTGTCGGGCAACTTAAAAGGTGAAGAAGAGGAAACTGGCAAAAATGACACGGCTTTTTTGTGAGCCGCACGAGGCCCATCCGAACGGGAATGCAAAACATGCAAAACTGGTGTAAGATAAAAAGTTTTGGACTGAGAATGTGCAACCCCCTTCCCCTGTGTGGCGAGTTTCCGGCATCATGACGTTACAACGTGCACCAACCGGTGCAGACTCGTGCCACGCCACGCCGGTGTTTCAAGACCTGTTCCCGAAGTGTTGTTGGTCGGGTCCTGATCCTGAGACCTGTTCCCAACCAAGACATAATCCACGACAGGTCTCGGGTCTGTGGAAATTGTTGCAGGACATTACCGTTGGTTCTGCTGCTTGGTTTGCCTCTTTTTACCCAAAGCAAGCGCCAGTTCGTGTTTGCTTCAGTTCGAGCGACACAACTTACCTCTGTCACGTTCATCACCTTGATGGCCGCCAGCTGTCCCGTCTTCGTGTGGCGACCCTGCAGGAAAATATAACGACGTGTCACTTTTGGAAAGCATTTCAGGAGCAAGTACAAGTACATCAGATCAATGCGGAATATTTGGATATGGTGAGACTATGTTGCTTTCTTGGACGATGCATATTCCGGTTGCTTTCGCTTGAGCTGAAGAGACCGGATTGACTCTTTTAACTGACCAAGTGTGCCAACAACCCTGTCACACAAACTGGAAAATTTGAGAATTTTTACCACTGACTAAAATCTTGACACATTTGCCTAAAACCAACATTTTTCCATCTTGTCTTCACCAATATACAAGCACTTTCTCATTTTGGTGCAGAACAAGCCACAAAATAATCGAAACAAGACCAATGATGGCACATTGCAAAATCCTTCTTTTCAAGAAAATTGTGAAGTTTACACTCTCACCACTGCCCCCCCCCCCACAAACAATGCCAAAGTTTTACACATGCATGTGCCAAAGGTGTACAGGTGGTGGAATATCACACTTTCATGAAAATGATGTGCATGGGGGGGGGGGGGGGGGGGGGGGGGGGGGGGGGGGGGGGGGGGGGGGGGGGGGGGGGGGGGGGGGGGGGGGGGGGGGGGGGGGGGGGGGGGGGGGGGGG
>JAAUXT010030382.1_pt1 | contig 25699 bp, 26 predicted proteins | sample 7278171 | NCBI WGS metagenome assembly JAAUXT01 (sample SAMN14350112, study PRJNA611818) | marine sediment metagenome | isolation source: surface marine sediment (1.8m) | place: French Polynesia: Moorea | collected 2018-08
ACGGATGGATTTCGGTCTGCCAGGTCTTTTTTGGTCCTTGGTCTCAGTCCAACCAGTTCTGAATCGACGATGCCAAACTCGCACTCTGTTCTTGGACATGCATGTTGCACCGTGGACTTGCTGCAGTCTTCTCCAGCATTGGATAGGGCTACGCCCTTCCTTGACTAGGAACTTAATCACTGCCCTTTATTCAACCCGGTCTTCAAGTGGAATCACAAACACTGACAACAAGAAAACTGCTGGCAAATGAGCCAAAACTCAGAAAAGAAACGCCATGACCAACCTTGTGTGCAGTCGCTTCACCGAAGCTTATTGACAGGTGGAAGATCAAGGGCACACAAATCGGCTCACTTGACCTAAATTGACTCTTTGTGCTGTGGGATCCAATGGCAATATCGTGAAGACCAGGTGTGTCCAATGCGGTGAAATTCCCTCGAAAGAATTGTGAGATATTGGACAAAAACCGTCAAATCGTGGACCACCCTCGTAGAAATGTCCTTTGACATAAAGAGCTTTCGGTGCGCCATTGTTCAATTGTTGGACCAAACTTGCAAGGTCGGTTCAGAAATCCAGTGACTTGCTGTGTTCTCCGTATGTGTGATGAAAACACGAGATGAACATGTGCGTAGAGTGTTGTCGTGCAGGAATTTTGCGATGTTTGGTTCGTGTATATATGAATGGATAGGTCCTGTAGGCGCGCACAACAAATGAGTGTGGGTGTTTCTTTTGAACATTGTGACATCGAAGTCTTTCAAATAAAAGTATGACGTGAATGCTAGCCTGTACTCCAAATCTTTTGAACAGAAACGCTCAGTTTCCTGCGACATCACCATTGCAAGACAGACACCTGCTGGATCCGGAATGGCTGTTTCTTTCTTATACTGCCTGGTGATGCTGAATAGGTGCGTCCGGTCTTCCGACAAGTCTTAGGCCCCAAACGTCATCATTGCCAAGCACCGGACGTTTGATCATGAAGTGGAAAATTCAGCAACAAGAAAAAAAGTGCGGTCTATTTTGTCTCTGGTTTGGCAGAGTCTGCCACTGACGGACAGGAGGGCACCCCAGCAACTTTCAGGTCGTGCGCTTTGCCTCCAGACGACAAATTTTCCACCACACTCTCGCAAAAAAGCGTCAAAACAATGTTTTTGGAAACGTGATGGAAACTTTTCTTGGTGCAGTGGTTTGCTGCACTGCAGGTTTCCGAGAGTGACATCAAGATGCCAATCACACCCAGTTTTGGTGTGTGTGAATTGTCGTGTTTCAGGTCACCAATATGTGTCAAATCAGAATTGTGGGAGGGTGAATGTGGAAAGCGTGCGAGAACCAAACGCCACCCTGTTTCAATCGAGGTGGCTCGGTGCTCTTTCAGGACCCATTTCTCAAATTCACTTTTTGACTGAAAAATTCATGTGTGCCGTAAAGTTTGGCTTGTTTTGTTATGTATGTTCAGCACTGTTTCATTTGTTTTTTTTAGAAGAACAAGAAGAATCAAAAGAGCCCCCCGCCACAAGGCACAGACTCTTGCTCGACTTTCCACAAAGCATTGTGCACTTGAAGTTCATCTTCACGTGTGGCTCAAACACCATTCCGATCAAAAGGCAACTCAACTCGCTTGCAAGGTTTCAAAGTTCTGATCCACAAAATTGCTGGACAATCACAGCGTGCTTGCAGTAACAGCAGAAAATACCTTAGAAACAGATCCACAAGCAGTATTTTTCTGTGTTTTAATTCGTTCACACGCCGTCAAAGCCATGCGAACAATGGCATTGTTTCTATTCGGGCAGATAAAGGCACTGGAAATTGGGCTTGAAATCCTGCACAGGGAAACACTTTAGGCAACATTTTGAACGACAAAGACGCCATTGAACTTACGAGTACATTGGCTGGGAAATGTGTCTGTCAAGTGCAAATCAAAAATTGCTCATGCTGCGCAAAGAGTAACTCCGATGAAACAGACCACAAGCGCCAGGCAGGTCGGAAAAGGATTGACAACAATGTCCCCCTGCAGTATGTCTTGCTCGCTTCAGCTGGCTGATCGCTCACGGATTCTTGACGCGGGGGACTCGGGCGGCGCTCACGTCGCTGGCTGCGCTGCCGCGCCCCGAGTCTGACGGCGTGCCTGTCACCGCCGAGTTGACGAAGGCGCTGTCCGGCAGAGGCGTCTTCTGCTGCACATCATCGGATGCCTGCAGCGGCGTCTTGTCGTTGTACTTTTTGGCGCTGAAGAGGTGAAAACGTTTGTCAAGAGAAGTCGAAAAAATCGCAAGCGGCAGCGACCGGCACGACCAGACACATCCCAACTTGAGGTGTGCTGGAAAACAACCATTTCACCTTGAATCCTTTTGGCAACATTTGAACCTCTTCAATTTTGCATCTTGAGAGCGAGAAAAAACAGAGACAGAGACAGGGAGAGAGAGAGAGAGACAGAGAGAGAAAGCCAGCATTGGTGTCACGTTGATTGATGGAACAGTCAAAGATGCAGGGCTTTCTGACCCGTTGATCTCTGAATGATTCATCCAGGACAACGCCTGACGCAACGTACGAGTACTTGTACGTTGGTCCAGTGGACCATTCACAGCAAACTGAACCGTGAGACCAAAGAAAGTGAGCCCCTTCACATGTGTCTCAAACACGAAGACAAAGTGACCGACATATTCTGCAATTCATGCATATTTTTGTGCACGTGCAGTTGTACCGTTTCCCTCGGCATTTCTTGCAGCATGACTCAAGCAGATCTTCTTTCCAGAAGAAGAGGCAGATGACGATGATGAGGACAATTCCGGCCGTCACGCAGCCCCACAGGATCAGCTGCTCCCGCCTTGGGAAGGGAACGTGCGTCAAATTTGAACAACTGGGGGAAAAGACGTCAGCAAAGTTCCAAGATCTGCGATAACTTTGCAAAACAAAAAAGAACCCCCCCCCCCAAAAAAAAACAACCTCAGAACTGCGCACCTCAGACCAACCCTTCCACGAAGGTGTTCCATAATTCTGACAAAGTTATTCTGACTCTGACGAAACCAGGATCGACGGAGAGAAATCTGTCGGACTGTCATATTGAGAGACGCGACCATCAGTTTGTGTCCCCGTGAGGGCCCCACACCGACAAGAAATAATGTTTATTTTGGCAAACAGCGCACCAGTTTTTCTTGCCCTCGTCCTCGCAGCAGTCGTAGGAGTAGTCCCGCTGACAGCACACCGGGTACTGGTTGTCGTCGCAGTAGTACACGTTGACCGGGTAGTCCTTGAGCGCCTCGTCCTTCAGACACTTCGTTCCTGTCGTCGCTGCCTCGTTCACCGCACAATCTGTACACAGGCACACGTGCCAAAAACAACTTCTTGAAAGCCAACAAAGTTCTGTTGGAACAGACTGTGAGACTTTGGTTCTTGAACCTCCGAAAGTCAGTTGCGCAAAAGACAGAGCACAAAGAGATAAATGCCACAAGGTTTTGCAAGGGACTTCTGCAAGTTCAGTTGCTTGTTTTAAAGGAAAGACCTGCACAATGGTTGATCGCTCAGACCTGTGGCATGCATCATTTATGTGTTTCCGGTGTGACGGTCGACTACCTGTTGCGCTCAGCACAACTCACGCGGTACCTGTGCGCACAATTTGGGTTCGTCTTTGTGCGCTTGAAACCATCAAGAAACCTTACATTCCACGACCAAAACGACCACTGCTGTAAATCTCCACAATTAGAAAACTTCACACGGTAATGGGCCCAAAACCCTCAAACAAGGCGTTCGGTGTTCGGTGCTGTCGTCTGCACAACATCCAAACAAAACGCGTGAAAGTTGACATGTGAGTTTGCGTTGAGATTGAATACACTTACGGACCAGTCCGCTCACAACAGCAACCACTGACAACTCGAGCAGATGTTTTAGTTTCAGCACAGCCATGTCCAACGCTGTCCGGTCGTCCTTCGCGCGGAACAACTTTAGATTCTTTTCAAATTCCCTTCACAAAGCACGTAAAAAACCCACAACACTTGCTGTGTTTGTGTTTGCGAGGATCAGACGCTTTTGGACAAACTTGCAGTTTTCTGATTCCGAGTGCGTGAATCCTCTCGTACTTTCACCTGAAGCCGAAATCAGCAGGTGTGACTGCTGCAGGCAGCGCGGAACGCACAATAACTCTCCTGCAACCATCGAGTTGTGATATTGTTTGCCATAGCAGCACGGCCAGGCTATTGATCTGAGGGAAGTGCGACATCTTCCACACAGGGCAAAATCGATCTTAAGTTTCCATGTTGACAGAGACAACAGAACCTGCGCACGTCACTCGAATAGATTTCTACATTTCACGAGGTTGAGGCAAACAAACGAAGCTCGAGGAAGAAATTTAGCAGACAGCACCAAGAAACCAAGAAGCTGGTGAGTGTTCTTTTGGAAAGGAGGACGAAAGATCAACAGAGAAACAGCACCAAAAGACTTCCTCTTGGTTTTCTGCTGAAATGTGTTGAGGCAACAAAACTCCCACGTAGGTACCTGGACATGTTCTTGGGGTCTTGACGTCTTGAGGTGAAAATTATTTAGCCATAAAGTTTTTGTGTACGGTGTTTCTCATGTTTTGTTCGGTGAACATGCCATGTTTTACGAACTCGCCCAAGCACGACTTCAAATGTTCTCAGCAATCTCAACCTGAAGGCATTCTCGGCCCCTCTTTTGCATCCTACTTTTGCAGAAAAATATTGTCAGTGTTTCTCCAGAGACTTTTCTCTTGTTCTGCCTCACACTGTATCTTCTGATAACCAAACAACGATTTTACAACAGGCCTTGTGCCTGAAAGACGTGCCATGTATGGCCTTGAATTTCTCCGCAATTTGCCAGAAATCCAGCTTTGTGACGATTGCATTCCGTGCCATTTGAACAAAAAACAACCAAATCGAACAGATTGCTTGACGGTTTCAGAAGCGAAAAGGTCAAAAACGTTGTGCAAGGTTGTTCTCTCAGAAACAGTCACCTGAAAGTTTATTTGTTCGGTTTATGAAATTGTTTACACGCGATTGCTCGTATGATAACTCAGACATCAACTTGAGAAACAGTTCCCAAGAGCATTTCCCAAGCTGATAGCACAAGTTTTGACTTGTCAAAAAAGAACTTTTTTGCCAAACTGCACACACACAAATATGGTATCCAGGGCCCACAAAAAACAAATCAAGTTCGCATACGCTCGTATAATGAAACCACAACCAGGGATTTAGTACCACGTTATTTTTCTTCCCATTACAGGACAATTAGAAATCTGACACTTGAACTTTGATCAGGTTGCCAGCAAGCTTATTGGGTGAAAGCAAACTGAAGAGACTGTCTTTGCAATTGTGTTTTCTCTTCTGGCGTCGTCCCGAACCAATTGCGGGTTCAGATCTAAATGTGAACACTGACGGTCTTCCCTCCGTGAGGCTCTGGCAAATCCACAACGACCTGGTCTCGACGAAGGACCACGTCCCCGTTCGACTCAGGCTTCGGATTCTTTGGGGTCGTCCCACCGTTTGCAATCATCTGAAAGCAATGCAAGTCACAGTTGTGAACAGAACGAGGAAATCAGAGTGAACTCAAACAGTTTTTGGGGGTGAGCTCACAGCCTACCATATCTTTTGTTACGCTTTTTTCATCTGCGTCTTCAATCATAGCTTCGAGCCATTCCTCCAGCGAAATTTGTCCGTCCCCATCTTTGTCAGCCGTGTTTGCAAATTCAATGATCTCCCACTCTGTAAGCCTGCCATCCTTCTTCAATGCTTTTTTCAACTCTTTCTTACTGATTGTGCCTGACTTGTCCTTGTCTATTTCCTCAAACTGAGATTGGAGTCTCAAGGCTCTGAAACACATGGCAAACAAGTTTCTTTTCTTTTCTGCATGAGTACAAAGAAACAATCACGACAAAAGACTTGCTGGTGAAACATCATCTAACTTACGTTTGTATCTGTGGTCCAAGGTTCATGAAAAAGTCAACAAACTCGTCGAATTCAATGGTTCCGCTCTTGTCTGCATCCACAGCTGCGATGATTTTCTGCAAATCACAGAAAATGACACCAGATGATTTGAGATATTGATTGGTATGGCAGTGCACTTTATGGTCACAAGAAACAGACTTTGGTTTTGACGCTAAAAAAAGTCGCATCAAACAAGCGTGAAAACCGTACACTCATTGTGTGATCGTTTGCATTGAATCCAGCTTTGTGCAGCATCACTTTGAGCTCCGTGTAGTCGAGAGATCCGCTGTTGTCTGTGTCCACCTCTTTGAAAGCTTCCAGTAACTTCTTTCTGACAGCAACTTCGTCATTCTAGAGAAAGAAGTTGGAAAGGAAACATGAACGAAAGACAAACAGTTCGTGAGTGAGCGTGAGTACCGTATTCACCCGCGTGAGTGCCAAAATTAGGGGTGCATCAAAAACATGGGTATGAGATACCATTGTTTCAATGGGACCTGACTGGAAAATAAGGTCAAAACTTGGTGTGCGTCTTTTTCTTTGGTGCGACTTGCGCACGAACGAAAAACGGTGTGCCTATTCGTAACTGCCAGTAACTTTCGAAAAGGAAACATGAACAATACACTTCAGGAAGTCTGTGTGCGAAGAACTTACGCTGTTCTTTATGTCATCCAAAAGTTCCGGAAAGAATTGATTCCGAGTTTTAGCATCTGCAATATAAGATAATGGTTGACTTCGATACGTCAGTCGTTGATAGAAATTGCACAAGCCGGGAAGAACGAGCTGCTTCAAAGTACCTGACATCCTGAAGAGAGCCGCGGTGTTCACGAAACCTTTGCTCTTCATGTTCAAGACATCAAGCTGACCTGAAAGAACAAATACGTTTTTGAGGCATCAAGTTTTTTGTAACCGAAGAAGTCCTGGCAGAGGAAACAAAAACTGACCAGCTTTGTCGGACGCATCGTTGCTCGCACTCCACCCGTCGCCTTGTGATTCCAGTGGGTATGCGGGTTCTCCGTGCTTTGGAATGTCCAACCCTGAATGATTGTGATCCACGTAGATCTACGGGCTATTACATGCAGTCCAACTGCTCGGTGTGCAAGATGTGTCAGAGCAATGTTCTTTGACCAGCTCTTGAACTGCTCACCATTGACCTCGATAGTTGGGTGTACTCTGAGCAACTTGAGGGCGGAAAGTGTGCCGAATATCGCAACGGAAAGGACCAAGGTCCAGGCCATGATTGCCAGTGCACCGACAAGGTTCCAACCAAGGAACTACAAGTGAATATTTTAAATTCAAACAGTGAAGAAAGTTGGAACCCTTCCCCAAAGACAGGCCGTGTCTTACCGCTCCTGCAACTTTGTTTCCATCGACGACAATGCTGTCCGTTCTGCCGAAAAAGGGAGCGCAGAAAACTCCCAAAAGTCCTCCAGCCCCGTGCACTGAAAGCAAATAATCTTTGTTGTAATCAAGACAAAATTGTGCAGCTTTTTGAAATGAAACTTCAAAAAATGGGAAATATTTCCAATACCAGCCACTGCATCCAAAGGATCGTCAATCTTGAGCTTGAGCATTGACCAGCTCGATCCCAGATAAACCCATCCGGACAGGATCCCAATCACCATCGATGCCCACGGGTGGTAGTCGTTACAACCAGCGCAGACAGCCACCTGAACAAAATGCGTTCTTGTTTTGAGGGAAGAGTTGTTTCAGGGCAAAAAACACCACAACATTTGTGGCACAACGCCGCGTTTTTCTGTGTGCACGTTCCCTATGGCTTCGTACCATAGCACACAGGCCTCCGTTCAGTGTGGTCAGCAGACTCCACTTCGATGAATCATTGGTGAAATAGACGATGGCATTGTTTGTAACCATGGAGGTGAGAGCTCCTGCAGCCCCAGCCAAGACAGTAGAGACGCACGCTGTGCCCAGGACCTCGCCGTCTCCAGGCGCAGACACACTGCCCTGCGACCCAGCATTGAAGGCCACGAATCCGAAGACCAAAATGAACCCACCGAAAGCAGTCAACTGCAATGAAATAATTGGACTCGTGCAATGTGTATTCTAAAGATATATTCTGACGCAACCGACTGACTTAATTGTTTCACAACAGTAAGATTTACAGGAACGGAATGCCCTTTGATGTCAATCGCAATTTTGACACCAGGCTCAAATCGGCCGATTCTGGGTCCCAGGAAGTACGCGCCAACGAGCGATGCGCAGCCTCCCAGCAAATGCACGCAGCCACTGCCAGCGAAGTCCTGCAAGAAAGTCTCTATGTTCGTTCCCAAGAACAACCGACTTGTTCCAGGGAGCAAACCCTGAATTCCAGTGATCTCGGAGTTCTCTTACGTTCATTCGACGAATGTACTTTTGAGGTTTCAACTGCAAACTTTGTTCAACAAAGAAGAAAAAATATTTTCGCCGGAGAGTACACTTGTCGCGTTTCAAATGCTTTTGTGGACAGATCTACAACCACATTTTTCCTCCAAAGTCACACTCTGCTGACAAACCCTGTAATAAATGTTGACTGTTTGGCCCTCGTAAGTAATGTCAATTCCGCTAGCGAGCCATCCGTCATCAGTCCAGGCCCAGTGAGTCACCACGGGGTACACAAAACCTGTCATGCGATGCAAAGTTTTGATTTTTTTCGGACTGTGTCGGATTTGCAACTCATTTGGAGCCTTGTACTCTTCAGAAAGATGATTTTCTTCCAAATTTATCCAGGACACAAACCCCAAGAGAATCTTACCTGTTATTATGGAGCTGTAGACGATGTAGGCGTAGAACTCGCATCTCTCTGCCATGGCACCAGACACAATTGTGGCTGCTGTTGCAGCAAACACAAATTGAAAGAAGAATAAAGTGTAGTCTTCTACAGGCAGGCTTTTTGATGCCCAGTAAGTTGTCCCAACGAAATGATTGTCTCCTTCTCCGTAGGCGAGTGCGTATCCAAAGAGCCAGTACGCGTAACATCCTATGACTAGAAAAACATCCACATCTGAGTGTGTCCAAGGTTCTTGCCAGGTAAGCTGGAGAGTTGAAACACTGCATTGAGTCCAAAAGCAAGAAAACCTGAATGCAGTGAAAGCAAAGATGTCTCACATGAATCCAGCAGGTTCTTCAGCAAAATGTTGGTTGCATTTTTGCTCCGAACGCAGCCACATTCCAGAAACGCAAAGCCAGCCTGCATAACTGAAAAAAAATATTCAGTGTGTGTGCAATTCTTGTTTGAATAGTCAAAATTGTCAGCAGTACAGGGTCAGAGATCAACCTGGTGTCCGCACGAAAGAAACGAGTACGTATTTTCCGCAACACATTTGTCGTATTTCGCTTTTTGTCAGGTGAACGGGATCGTCGTTCACAACCAGAATCTGTCGGCACAGATTCTGCAGGAGCGCTACAGGACACAAGCAACACTCACAGTAAATGATGATCGCTGCTATCATCAGGAAAAACGAATCAGCGTTGTGAGCCAAAGTATCTGCCGTGTGACTTTCTTCCAGCCTTGCCTCAAGAATTCGTACTCGTTCCTCCAGGGAGTCCATTTTTCCTGCAAAACAGATTTCAAGGCCAGATCAAAGGAGTTGTTCACTTTTTCGCTTTGTTTTTGAGACTCATCCACTGGCCAAAATATCGTTTCAAAATTTTTTACGTGCAAGACAAATTGCGTATCATCTGATTCACCTGTCTTCACAGTGAGGAATACACTTGCAGATCTTAATCTTCCCAAAATGTGCATCAATTACCTGATTCTGAAGGCGTCAACTTCTGGTAGCAGCGCGTTCCAATACACTCAAAAAAGTTTTTGCTGTTTTGTCCTTGTGCTCGGGAAAGAGAACTGTCCCCCTCTGAACGAGGCTCACAGAGATGCGATCTCCTGGCGAACCCTTGTGCTGTTGTTTATTTTCCCTTGAATTTATGTCCTTCGCAAGACCTTGACCCTGACCCTGACTGTGAATGTTATACAAACCTGAAACTTTCTCGTCCGAAACTCATGTGCGTTATCCTTGAACATCTATCTTTGGAAAAACAGCGAGCTGAATGCCATGCAGTGAGGCGGAGTTCAGTTTGGCGACGTTCGTGCCTCACGCAATCCTGACGAGCCCAAAATCTCTTCCATGACGAACTTGACCACCATTCAACGCTGCTCAAGGGAAGATTTTGTGCACAATGCAAATTTGGCATCCCAGAAAACAATAAAACACTTTTCGCGACGGAACGACAGACTTTGAATAACTTTTCCTTTTATCATTTGTGCATGAAAGGAGGCTTCATGATCTGTTCGTCGGAAGTAAAGATGAATTATCTTAATTTTTGTCTCCTTCCTTGTCGGTTCGCTTGTCCGCACGCGTCTGTCTCAGTCTGTCTACTCTTTGTTCAAAAAAACAGAATGCTGCACGCACTGGCGTAAATCATCCGAATCGCACATTGGTGGGGGCAGACACAGCCAATGCTTTTCGGACTTTGAAAGGGGATACGTCCTTTCCTCTGGGAGTTTTTCTGATGTTGCCCGTTCGCAGTTTCCGCAACAGTATATGTAGTATATATTATAAGTGGGATCGGTGAGCTTGTCCTCGTACTTCTGTTCAAGCTTCGTTTCAGCGTAATGTCTTCGATGTCCCAACCCAAGTGCAGCGCCCATTTGTCATTTTACTCAATAAAACATGGGAGGTGACAATTTTCCGAGCGGATCTGAACATTGACTCATTTTTCGTTTGTCTCACCATCTCACAAACATTTTATTCATCCACAAAGTCAATGAAATTACACGATTCCAAATGCTTGACAACAGGACCCGCAAATCACAAATTTTAGTTGACGAAAAGACTTGATGAGTTTCTCAAAAAGCACAAAGTGTATAGCACCTTCCATTTTCAGAGATATATAAAAGTTTGTTTTGCTCCATATTGTGAGGGTTGTTTGCCACCACGAGAAATCATAAAAAATCATACAGCAGAGGTTCAAGGAATCTGGACCGCGTGCAGTGCACCATTCTTGTAAACGTTTTTGTTGATCAAGTCCGGCTGAGGAACATGCACAGGTAAGGACTCACAAGTTGAGTTGAGGTTTGTGGTCCCCAGTTTTGAAAATGTGTGACAGTGGAGAGAACAACGGAGGGTGGAGTTAGATGTGCACGCTGACGTGTTTCCCTCCGTGCGGTCCATCCAAGTCCACGACGACCTGGTCCTTCTCCCGGATGATCCCGCCTTTCTTTTCAGGGTTTATTTTCTGCATTCTGATGTCACCTTTACCGAGCACCTGCAAGTTTGGAAGACAAGACTTCAGGACAGAAACCAAATACCATTTCGAATGAACCTTGGGTGATCAATTTGGAAGAAGAACTCACCAGGCCCTTGGCGGCACGATTCTCTTCAGCATCCTCAAGCATGGCGTCTAGCCACTCTTCCATGGAGATCTCGCCATCTCCGTCTTTGTCCGCTGAATCTACGAACTCTATAATCTCCCACTCAGTGAGGTTGCCTTCCTTCTTCAGGGCCTTCTTCAGTTCCTTCTTGCTGATGGTCCCAGACTTGTCCGTGTCCATCTCTTCAAACTGCGTCTGCAGCCTCAAAGCACTGAAGAAAACGCAACGAAAAAATAATTGACCGAGACCCATAGACAGCAGCCTAAGTCTGTCACCTCAGGAGTCAGCAGTGCTGTGGCCACATTGCATCTCTCTGAGAAGTTGATGTTGCCAACTTACGTTTGAATCTTTGGTCCAAGATTCATGAAAAAGTCAACGAACTCGTCGAATTCAATAGTTCCATTCTTGTCTGCATCAACAGCTGCGATGATTTTCTGCAAAATGGTGACTTTGGCATGAACAATTTTGCCACAAAACTTTTGACAATGCCAATCTGAGATGGAGCTTTTCATCATAAATTACGTTCCAGGGATGGTTTCAAACACTGGACTCTTGCAGAACTTGGGGCATCAGAAGAGAGGTTGGCAGCCACTCAAGCCATAATGGGGCGCACTTTACTGTCTCGTGCACAACTTGTAACAAAGAGCGAGAAAACCCAAAAAGGCGAGCAGGTCAGAGTGAGACGAAGTACTCACTCGCATGGTGCTGTCATTGGCCATGAAGCCCGCCTTGTGCAGCATCACTTTGAGCTCGCCGTAGTCGAGCGACCCGCTTTGGTCAGTGTCCACCTCGTCGAACGCCTCCCGCAGCTTCTTCATCACAGCCGCCTCGTCTTTCTGAAGACAGCACAGTTCTATGAATCGTGTTCCATGCCGGAGAGTACCGTGGCTCATCAACATCTGCACGAGTTCTCAACACGTCAGAGAAATATCTCAAACTTACGCTGTTCTTGATGTCATCCAACATCTCTGGGAAGAACTTGTTGCGTGTCTTTACGTCTGAAGAAGAAAAACAACGGATTCGAAATGCTGAAGTGCAACCATGAGAACCAAATCAGATGTGAATATTCCACAAACCAGATATCCTGAAGAGAGCTGCCGTGTTGACAAAGCCTTTCTTCTGCTTCATGTTCAGCACATCTTGTTGATCTGTAAGAAGCGGTACCAATTTTGACATCTGTTCAGACGTATTTCTGCAGAAGGTTTTGAGCTCAGTTTGTTTTTGAAAGCTGCGTACTGTTTTTATCTGAATGTTCGTTGGTTGCAGTCCACCCATCTCCCTGTGACTCCAGTGGATATGCAGGTTCCCCGTGCTTCGGTATGTCCAAACCTGCAATCAACAGTCCCAACAAAAACAGTTGCAGCTCAACTTTGTACGTACGTGCTGTGTTCATCCTTGTCTGGCTGGTGTCTTTGACCACCTGCAACCTCCTCTCAAAAACGTGTTCTCTTCTAGCGAGTTCCAGAATTCTCAAACAGTTCGTATCGTTTTCTCACCGTTTATTTCAATTGTCGGGTTGACCCTGAGGACTCCAAGGTAATGAAGAGATCCAAAGATCACGACAGAAAGACCCAGGGTCCAGCCCATGATAGCAAGTGCACCGACGAGGTTCCAACCGAGGAACTGCAAAAGTTCACTTCTCTTGTGGCATTTCATAAAATTGCAACATTTCCCCCTTTCTCTAGGAAACTACAAGCTGGTGACATGTGGATCAAGACGTCTTACCGCACCAGCGACCCTATTTCCGGCAAAGACTATGCTGTTCGTCTTGGTGAAGAATGGTGCGCAGATGACTCCCAAAAGTCCTCCAGCTCCGTGCACTGAGAACGAAGAACCAAGTTGAAATTTCAAAAGCTCCATTTCAAGTGCAGTGTTCTCGGGTCTGACCCCTCAAACAGCCAAGCGGACGTGTCGTAGTTTCTGGAGACGGCTACGCTTCTCCCATGAAAATACAAATTTACTCCCCCAATTGGGCACAACATGGTCTCGTTTTCAGGCGTAGCGCCTCTCAATAACCCATTGCTTTTGCTCCTTATGAAATCCCGATGAAATTACGCGTACCGGCCACCGCGTCCAGCGGGTCGTCTATTCGCAGTTTCAGTATGAACCAGCTGCAGCCCAAGTACGCCCAACCGGCCAGAACTCCAACCACAACCCCCGCCCAGGGGTGGTAATCGTCGCAGCCTGCACACACAGCAACCTGAAAGCGCGAAATAGAAGCTAAACTTTTTTGCGTGTTCGAGCTGAGCAGCTGGCGGCAGGTAAAAGCGCTTCTAGGGTAAATGCTGCAACACAATCCCGACCAGTGCTGTCTTCATCTACTTCCCAAGGGTACTGGGGGCGGGCTTCAGGAGTGCAGCAAAACACTACGCAGAAACCTTGTCAAAAGATACATTCTTAGGACGAAAATCACTCTTCTTTGAAAAAGCTACGAGTTTACCATGCCAGTGAGAGCTCCATTTAGCGTTGTCAGGAGACTCCACTTAGACGAGTCGTGAATGAAGTAGATCAGGACGTTGTTGGTGACCATGGAGGTGACGGCGCCAGCCGAGGCCGCGATTACGGTGACGACACAGGCCTTGCCGAGCACCTCGGCGTCCCCGTCGGACGAGATGCTGCCCTGCGACCCGGCGTTGAAGGCGAAGAAGCCGAAGACCAGGATGAAGCCGCCAAATGCAGCGAACTACAAAGGAATCATTGCACTCATTCTCATTCACCTGCTTGAAAAGGGACATTTGCTGCGGCAGCAATCAGCAGGAATTACAGGTTTGAAAACGGAAACTCGTGAGAAGGTTGTTTGCGAACAAGAAATATATATGGAGACGGCCGTCCAAAGCAAGACGGTTACAAGTGTTTGTGAGTTGTGAGGTCAAGGTTAAGTGTGCGCCGAGGTTCAGACAAAAGGGAATGGACTGGTGAACAACTCACTGGAACGGAATGTCCTTTGATATCAATGACAACCTTCACACCACGCTCAAATCGGCCGATTCTGGGTCCAAGGAAGTAAGCGCCAACAAGTGCTGCACAGCCGCCAAGTAGATGGACACATCCACTGCCAGCAAAGTCCTGCAGCAGAATTTCCACCATTGGACAACACATGTGGTTGATAGGAGAGAGTCTGGCATTCTTGAAGCCCTCCCCTTGGATCTGCCCTGAATAATCAGCCAGATCAGTACAGCGTAGACTCTGGTCGAGTTAAATTCTGGTGAATGCAGATATCAGAGGGACTTCATTGAAATTCTCAGGTGAAGCATTGCATCTCTGCCACACCGTGGCCTCGCAAAACTGAAAAACGGCCACGACTTGCCCTGTAGAAGATGTTGACATCCTGTCCATCGTGCGTGATGTTGATTCCTCGTTTGAGCCAGCCGTCGTCGCTCCACGCCCAGTGGGTCACCACTGGGTACACAAATCCTGGGGAAAACAACGAACCGAGATCAGCGGTGTCCAAGCGCCAAAGCCAATGACAACAGAAGATCTTTTTGAAAGTCATTCTTTGAGTTCAATTCTCTTCTTTGACTTGTCCTTTTCATGTGCAAATGAAGGTATGGACTTTCTACTTGTACGTCTCAACGCTTACAACGATAGGATTTACCTGTGATTATGCAACTGTACGCTATGTAGGCATAGAACTCGCATCTCTCTGCCACAGCACCAGACACAATTGTGGCTGCTGTTGCAGCAAACACAAATTGGAAGAAGAAGAAAATGTAATCGTGTTCTGGCAGGCTATGAGAGCCCCAGTATGTGTTTCCAAGGAAATGATTGTCTCCTTGTCCATAAGCCAGAGGAAATCCAATCAACCAGTAGGCAAAGCACCCAATAACTGCAAAACACAAAGGTGGTGAAGGTAAAAATGAAGTGGGTTTCTTTGCATCGTACCGTTCAGGATTTTCTGATTTTTTTGCTTTGTTCCATCAACAACGAATCACAAAACGATGACAGAAAAAAGGGGATTTTTTCCAAAAAAAATCACTCAAAGCGAAGGGCCAGGGATTGCCTTTCAGTGCAGTTCAGTCACAACAAAAGATTTATCCGTGTTCGTTCCACTCACATGAATCCAGCATGTTCTTCAGCAAAATGTTTGTTGCATTTTTGCTCCGAACGCAGCCACATTCCAGAAACGCAAAGCCAGCCTGCATAACTGATGTGAAGACGAAAATTACGAGGTTACACAGAAGCGTGGATCATTGCAAAAAATTGCTCAAGCAAACATTATGGTGACCTGCGAAAGACTCTGGGCCCATTCCTGGACATGTAGAAACTGATCAGGTCCAGTCACACATTTTGTACCTCCAGAAAAAACAGGTCTACAGGTACGAGTTGTCTTCTGTATCAAAGCTCACACAACACCTGTACTTCGCTTGTTTGTCTTGGACACAAAACGGTAAGGATTTCTGCCGAGCTGACTCTGTGTGCCTGCCCAAAATTTTCGTTGCAATCAAAGTGAGCTGATTCGAGATGCAATTGTGGACAAGTCCTGCAAACGGCTGCTCACACAACAAATTGTCGTGTCTGTGCTTTCCATTTTGAAGTGGTGTTTCATCAAGGTGCAAGCTTGTTACTCAAAGGGACACTTTTTGTGTGAGTTTGACTGAGATATAGATGCGGACAAGTGGGTGAAGTCTTCCGGAAACAACAAAAGTCGTTGGTCGCAAACTGAAGCTCACAATAGATAACGATGGAAACGGTCATGAGGAAGAAGGCGTCGATATTGTGAGCGATGACGGATTTCGTCTCGCGCAGCTCGGCCTCCAGCGCCGCCAGCCGGTCCGCCACGTCACTCATCCTGCTGCAACAAAGAAAGCGGCTGCAGCAGACCATGCGACTGCAATACGTGCAGGATTGGTGTGAACTCTTTTCAGCTGAATCAGAGTGACATGACTCCTGTAAGATGGACCTGCATTTGAGTTTTTCTGACAGGATCCAAGTCTGATCAATCACAGGGGACATGGAGAAACACAGCATCTCGAAGGTTCAGCGCAAAGCTAACCATGAATCTTTAACAAGTTCGAGCTGACCAAAACCAATTCGTCCCGTTGTATGGTACTCAACGTTTGGCCTGAGCTCAACATTTTCTGCTCCCGGTTTGTTTTGTGTGTGTGTTGTTGGAAAAAGGAAATGTGTCTCAAAGGAATTTCAGGACACTCTTTGGCATCCTGCTTCTCAAGAAAAGTCGTAACTTCTCACAAGACTGTGAAAACTAAGGTGGAGAACCAGGGCAAGTATGTGGGACAATCACCCAAAATATCCTTCAAAAGCTTGACAAGTCGAATGGCCTTCAAATGTACGTAAACAACTCCAAAGACATATTCATCAATTTTATGGCATTCCTGGGGAAATGACGTTGGCAACAGCAGTTTGGAGGTGTGTCTTCGTGGCTGTGGTCTGATTGGTCGACAAACACGCCATACCCCCTTGAAGACACGAAACGGGTTCAAACAAGGGGGCCTTTCACGCAGTAAACCAGGAAACAACAAATGTGATTGATTGTACTGAACAACGCATTTTCAGCGGGTTCAGTCCCTGACTGGGTAGGCTGGGGCGACCGGTGTTCCGATCCTTTCACCAAACCAAAGGGGTAATTTTTGGCAGGGTGGCAGAGTGGGTGGTGGACCAATCGCGAGGGTGGACAAATTTGTCAGAGGAACTTGGAAATGCGTGGTCTTGCAGCCATGCAGACGACGTACGAGCGTATCATGACGATTTTGCAGCTTCTATCAGGTGCTTGACAAAACATCACACGTAGCTTTCTATTTTTTTCTGCTCATCTTCAACTATATTCACAGTCAAGCCCATGTCATCAGCAAAGCGGAACACGTCAACTTCTCTTTTCTTATAAACTGATGATATTGTTTGTCGAGCCGTGAAAAATAACAACAGAACAAACCTGGATTGTCAGGTGACGTCTTTTGCAGAAGATCTGAACTTTCAGTTGACCTGCAAGCACCAGCGGTCTCTTGTCTTTGTTTGGCCTCGACGTGTTGTGTCCTATTGCAGGCAGGTTGAACTGCATGAACATGTGCAGAAGGTATATATGCAGCAAGGTACTTGAAGAGCGTACGTGCGTCACAGTCCAAGTCAGTCACACTCTGGTTGCGAAGCCCTTTCTTCGACGAGTAGGATGTTCTACCCACAATTTTCAATGTCTTTCTTGCGTGACTCAGGCAGAAAGAGTTGAGCAACTTGTCACACGGCAAAATATGAGTGAAACAGTTTGTCGTGCATGATTCGAGAAAAGACCTCAGTGCAAAGGCAAAAAAATTGGAAAAGTGGGGAAACGGACTTCAAAGATGTCCAATATGCACGAACCAAGAATATCCCTGCCCCCAGCACCACCCACCCCACCCCACCCCCACATACACACACAATCAAGACCTGCAAGCAACTGGTTGAGCGCCACCAGAATCACGAGAAACTGAAATCCATCTCCGCCTGTTTTGATTGTTTCAATTGGATTTTGAATTCCAGGAAAGCGTAAATGCCGCTTGGTTTGTTTTGTGCTTTGTCCTCAATGAAATGAGATGGCTCGTACAATACATTCAACATCGCTCAGGCTTTCTCTCAAAATGAAAGTCAGAGGCCGCAAGGTCCCGTGTTCACTGCATGCTGTCGTGGACTGCTCACACCTTTGTGCTTTTGGTTCTGTCTGATCTCAAGCATAATTTTTGAAGCACAAAACCAGAGATATCTCCAGAGTAGCTGCTCTGATCCAGATTGGCTTGATACCTCGGGATGCCCAATTTATTTGTTTGTTTTTTTGCTCTGAAGTTTCTGCAGAACGACAAAAGAATGACAGGGTAGATTCTCGACAAGACCATCACAGAAGTGAACACTGTTCTTGCTGTATGCCTTACACTGTTTGTTGTTTGCGAGCCACAAACAGGCCAAAAATAATTTGTGCCTTCTGTTGCCTCCACGCGCTGACAATTTCAAGGCGCCTCCTGTGAACATATCTTTGTTGAAGCTTGAAACCAGAGTTTGCTGCTTGTTGGAGCACACGACTCTCTGATGGGTACACGCAATTTCAAATGGAAAAGAGGAACTCAAACTTCTTGTCAAATGTCGTTTTGTGCATCGCCAAGCCATGCACAGAAACGCCGAATTTTGTTGTACGTGATTGTGTGCATGAGGTTGGTCTGGAACCTGGCCATGCAGAAGAATCCAGTCGTCGGCAAGTGACAACAATGACAGAATGACACTGTGGCTGATGTGGAGCACAGGAGCCTCAGTGGAGCTGACAGATCACCAGCTGCTGGGCACTTGACTCCCCAAGACTAGTGACAGGACTTTGACCGTAAAACAAATCACAGTCTGTAGTAGTTGTTTTAAATCCTGCACTGTCAGTGCGCACCACAACAGAACACCTTTGGGGAGAATGTGTGAGATCCAGGGGAACTCCCTTGGGCCTGGGGTTGATGCAAACCTGTCACAAACTGGCACATCGATGGGCCCTTTTGGATACATTTACCAAGTGACCCTCTGACAAACGACTGTGAATCACGTTTGCTCGTAAACCTCCATTGTTCTTGAAATCACCGTTCTCCATCAGGCAGCAACGTCGCATGGCACCATCACACACCTTCAGGAGCTGCATTCTTCGTGAGCATTCTGTGGGTAAAATGTGCTTCAGGTTCCTGTTTGGGGGCAACTGCTGATGACTCGTGACACAAGTGCAGTACAATGACACATTTTTTCTCCTGTTAATTTCCAGAAGTTTCCACAGTGAATTCGCAAGAGATCTCGAGTTGGAGCAATGCTGTGTGGCTGTCACCCGACGAAAAGGTGCAGCCGCATCATCCCTGCCAAATCATTTCTTGATGACGTCAGAACCCACTCATTGTGCCCAGGAATGGTCAGTGTCTAGTGAATGAAAAGTCCAAGTATATGTTTCGAAAAATGCGAGGAATTCGATGGATTGTGTCCTCAAAGATGCCCCACAACACAGAACCATTTTCTTTCGTGCAAATTTTCCCTGCGCACTTTCCTATACCTGCGTGCAATTACGTAATCAAGCAATCCAGCTCAGAAATTATTTTTGTGTCCTTTATTGATAAAAACAAGAGCAGTACATGTATAATTGACTTTCCAAAACGGCAAATTCGTTACGAAAATGTACCATGAAGAAACAAGGTTTCAGGTAAGTGGAACATGTTGTCTTGTTGTTTTCCAAGGTTTGAACATGTGTGTGTTTTTTGTTTGTCCTTCCATCGCAGCACAAAGTTTTTGAAAAAACCGAAGCCATCAAGACAATTCGAAAGTGAATCAGTCAGCGACGTTGACAAAGTTCTGCGAATGAAAGGAGAGTCCTGCTCAGGAGCTTTCTTCCTGTGTTTTCATTCACAAAAAATGTTCTGAACTTTTCTATGATTTGGATGGAATCATATTCACAAAAGCGAAGACTCGTGAAATTGAGAATCGTGAGAAAAGAAAATACCGAATTCTCACAATCTCGTAAAAACCGGACGCAAGCACAACAACTGACATGTTGTTGTCTCGTGCGAGTTGTGAGAAATAGATGCGAGAACACGTACTTTTCAAAAAGTTGCATGTATATGCGAGTACATGTGTTGTGCGGACAAACACACCTGATTCCCCCAAATTGGCAGCTCCTTTTTACACGTCAGGATCAATGATGCAACAATGACAGACCCAACACCTTCTTTCGACCCATTTCAAAGGATTCGAATCAAAGTGTTCTTGGACAAGGTGGAACCAGGTGTACGCCAGACCAACAAGGAAAAATTTCGATCAAACAAATCAAACTGAAGTCGTGATTGCCACATGTCAATGTCACAACCTAAGTGTCTTCCTTCATCAGCAAGTTCCAGCTTTCTCATTGAATATGAGGCAAAATTCAGCAACTCAAATGTGAATGCTGATCTTCTTTCCTCCGCTGGGCTCTGGCAGATCCACAACCACCGGACTCCCTCGGTGCATGACGCCGTTCGATTTTTCGCTAACGGACGACACTTTTCTGGGCTTACGTGTTGACTTCGTCAGCTGGATGTCAGCTTTCCCAAGAACCTGAAAACAAGCGGTGAACAATTGAGGAAAAACCACACCTGGCTGGTACGAATGGAATTTGATACGGATCTGTCACCAGCAGCGAGCAAATTCACCAAGCCCTTTGTTGCATTCTTGTCTTCTATATCATCAATCATAGCGTCGAGCCATTCCTCCAGCGAAATTTGTCCGTCTCCATCTTTGTCAGCCGTGTTTGCAAATTCGATAATCTCCCACTCAGTGAGGTTGCCTTCCTTCTTCAGAGCTTGCTTGAGCTCTTTCTTGCTGATATTTCCAGACTTGTCCTTGTCTAGCTCCTCAAACTGTGACTGCAGTCGAAGGGCTCTGCAAAAAGTATTAATGGGTATCTTTTGCCAGGCTGGGTCGCAGTTCCCTTCTTCATTCAAAAAGTTCCAAAATTTTATCTGATATGTATGTGGCCACATTCTTACGTTTGTATCTGTGGTCCAAGGTCCATGAAAAAGTCAACGAACTCCTCGAATTCAATGGTTCCGCTCTTGTCTGCATCCACAGCTGCGATGATTTTCTGCAGACCAAAAATCGACATCTGACATAAATTAGAAAACTTCAGTGTCAACAGTTCTGTTGTTGTCTTTTCTTTTGACTGAAGGCAGAGCTAAAGGATCTCCCAACCCCAAACCTCTGTATCTCAGACATGCGATTGTAGGCGAAGGCAAAACCAAAAACAAAGCAAAGAAACTCTCAGTTGCACTGCACCCTGTGACCTTTGTCTCAGAATTCATGCTTGTTTTGTGAACAAGAGGGAACCAACTCTTTAGTGGCATATTTTCCTCCGTCCTGGGTCATTTTTGTCCAACAGACCTTCATGATGTTGTCGTTGGCCTCGAAGCCCGCCTTGTGCAACATGTCCTTGAGCTCTCCGTACTCGAGCGACCCGCTCTTGTCCTCGTCGACCTCGTCGAACGCGTCCTTCAGCTTCTGTCGCACAGCCGCCTCGTCGCGCTGCGCAGAGAAGGACAACATGCCACCTTGGGCTTCGAAATAATTGCCGTTTTCTCGTTGTCTCGTGGAGCATTCCACAAATTTGTCGAAGGAAGGTCAACGAGGAAGATTCTCCCACGAACATCGATTTGTCAATTTGTTGCGCAGAAAACTTATGCCCGTGCAAGTGCTGCCAGCTTTCCGGGTCTTGTTTGAAGAAATTGATGTGGAAGCTGATTGCATTGCGTTTGGTTTTTGTCGCTATAATACCTGAAGAATTGAAGGCATTTGTGCCAAGTGGCCTTCGGCCAAGTATTTGCATTTCATTCCTGGCCTGACAACACTGTGTCAGTTGGCATGACAGCCTTCTGAGAACAAATTGCCTCACCATGCACAACATGACCGTGAGGCCCTTGTTCCAGCTTTTTCACAAAAACTGGATTTATTTTCCAGTGGTTCAAGTTTTGGAACCAGTGAACTTTTGGAACCAAATTGAATACCTTTCTTTTCGTGGGAGATCATCTTTGCACAACTGTGGGAGATCATGACTACTCACGCTGTTTTTGATGTCATCCAGAAGTTCTGGGAAGAACTTATTTCGCGTTTTCGAATCTGAACAAGAACAACACGAACCGTGTCTTAACTTTCACTGAAAGAAAACTGTTTATCCTGTTGTGGAATTTTGCGCATCACTGGCCTTTTTGTTGTTGCCTGTCTGCATCTCTTTGCCAAAAAAAAAACAACAATCTGAACGTGAAGAGCAACAAATCGTCCTGGAATCGTTTGCTTTCTGTCAGGTTCAGGGAGCCCTCGTTGCACCTTTGTGCTTGTTTTTTTCACTGACCAAACACGTTAATGGTTTGGCACGGATCACGGTTTGTAACAGGTTGGACCAAACAGGTGCAGTGAAAGATGAGGTATAGGGCATTGGTTGTGCAGATCTCCTACTCACCAGCCATTCGGAAAAGAGCTGCAGTGTTCACAAAACCTTTCTTTTTCTTCATATTCAAGACATCAAATTGACCTGCAACACAGCAAATGCGTTTGTTTGTTGTCGTTGAACCCAAAAACAAGTTCACCAAATCTGGGCAGGGGTTGTTCGTGCAGTTTTTGACAGCTCACTGGCTTTGTCGGAAGTATCGTTCGTCACAGTCCACCCATCTCCCTGTGACTCCAGTGGATATGCAGGTTCCCCGTGTTTCGGTATGTCCAAACCTGCAAAGGACGAGTGCATTCGAGCGTACCACACTTCCAAAACAGCACGTTTGTTTTGCAAGAGTGCCGGTGTTCATTCAGAAATTTAGCCTGAGGAGCGAAAAACAAAACCTGTGCCTTGATGTTGAGAGTGCTTACCGTTAATTTCAATGGTTGGATGCACTCGCAGAACCTTCAGATAATTCAAGGATCCAAATATCAAGATAGACAGCGCAATGGTCCAACCGATGATGGAGAGTGCGCCAACGAGGTTCCACGCCAAAAACTGCAAGGAAGATTTCCACGACGACGCCTGAACATTGAGACCGGACAAGAGAATGCCAAACAAGCGAACTCAGTGAATTGTCAGGTGCAGCTGAGAAGAGGTCTCACCATGGCTGCCACTCTGTTTCTGGTCAAGAGGATGCTGTTGGACTTCGCAAATATGGGCGCAGCAATCACTCCCAGAAGACCTCCACCTCCGTGCACTGTTAGTGGGAAAAGGCAAAAACTTCTGAGCACGTGCTGCCAAAAAAAAGCTCCGAGCTTTGCATTTTTGGAGATGTGCAGGCGTCTTTTCAAGAGTACGGTGACCACGCAAATTGGAGCCCGAAAAAATAGTAACGTTCCAAAACCAGTTATTCTTCACACCAAGACGTTTTTGTGGCACAGAAAGGCTCTTACTAGCCAACATGCGAAAAGCATATTTGTTGTATCCAAACACAGGGATGAATCAAAAGAAAGGGATTTTCCTTTTTGTGGAAGTTGAACCTTCATTTGCGTGACTGGACCGTCTCAATAATGTTTGGAGGTTTGCTTGGCATGCAGAGAGCGATTTGTGCCTGGTCAAAATTTTTTCGTAGTTTTGCTCAGAATCGCAAGGTTAAAATGCATCTACACAGAGTCTTGATCTGGTCGCACACAAGCAACTTGAAATACCAGCCACAGAATCCAATGGATCATCGATGTGCAGTTTGAGCATCACCCAACTGATTCCCAAGTACGTCAAACCGCCCAGGATACCAATCACGAAGGAGGCCCACGGATAGAAGTCGTCGCATCCTGCACACACTGCGACCTGGTGGAAAATGAGACATTGTAGAACCTGTTGCCCGTGCCGATTCAACGAGTTGATCAGGGATCTCTGAGGTTGAAGTTTCCAAAAAGCCGAAGAATATTTGTCCCCACCCTTTCCATTTTGTGCTCCCGTATTTGTTTTGGATTCATGTGGCCCAAGGTCTCCGCCCAAACTTCCGAGACCCATCAGGGACTTTCCCGGTCAAAACGTGCGACAATTAAAAAGTGATGTTCCTTTATCACAAGGACGAGTGTTTGGTGTGTTGGTACTCGTAGGCACATGTACGGTATCTTTTTTTCCTACTATGGCACAAAGAGCTCCGTTGATTGTTGTCAGCAGACTCCACTTGGACGAGTCGTTGGTGAAGAAGATGATGACATTGTTCGTGATCATCGCTGTCATCCCTCCTGCAGAAGCAGAGATGATCGTTGCCATCAGAGTATTGCCCAGTATTTCCGCATCTCCTGGTTGGGAAATGCTGCCGTGTGCGCCACTCGTGTAGCAGAAGAATCCAAATATCAGGATGAGGCCGCCCAGTGCCGTGAACTGGAAGAATAAAATAATTTCATAAACGGGCAAGGCACACGGAATCTAGTCTTTGGGTTATATTGTAAAACTCAACATCGCGTCAAATTTCTTCACAGACGTGAACGCCTGGGGGAACAGACTTACCGGAACAGAGTGCCCTTTGATGTCTATTGCAATTTTCACTCCAGGTTCAAAGCGGCCGACCCTCGGTCCAAGAAAATACGCGCCAACTAAGGAGGCGCAACCTCCGAGCAAATGAACAGGACCACTTCCTGCAAAGTCCTGAAACAAACTTGTTCTGCAACAAAGGATGATGATTTGGGAATACCCTCCACAATTGGAGAGAGCAAAAGCGAAAGGAGATTTCTGCCGGTGGGTTCGGTTGCGGGTGACCCCCACAGGCCCGATGCAAGTCTGGACAATTTTGGTTGGTCATGATTTGTCTGCTTGTCTTCATTTTCTTCGAACTGCATTGTGAACCTCGTCGCAGTTCGCTTGCTTGACTCATTCACATTCTTCCGACCAAAATAACTTTTTCCCACCTGCTGAAGTGCATTGGTGCAAAGATCGAACAAAACTGAGTCAAAGTCGAAATCAAGGTCTGGGAAAGCATTCAGGGTGGTGACAGCTGTATACAAGTCAAAATTCACCCGTCCTCACCAATCATCATTTGATACCTACCCTGTAATAAATGCGAACTTCTTGTCCGTCGTGCGTTATGTTTATTCCTTTCCGGAGCCACCCGACGTCAGTCTCAGCCCAGTGCGTCACCACCGGATACACAAAACCTGCTCGTGGATGTGAAAATGAGCTCAAGATAACAATTTCAACAGAACATGGATGTTTCCTGTACTTTGTAGCCTGCTAAACTTTCAGGGTGGATGGACTCTCAGGGTGACGACTGCGGAAAACCATCTTTTCTCCTCGGGTGGGAAGGAACTTTTTGACCTGGGATTCTTTTATCTTGATTTGCCCCTTCCCGTGTTCAGAAACAACTCTCCAATAAAGGGAATTCACGCAGACTGAATGTCAAGCACATACACGTCAGTCTGAAACACCACAAAATTGTGGAAAGTTTTCTTGTTTTCCTTTCTGGCGGAAAAGAACACAATTGGAGGCCAAGATGTCTTCAGATTTCGAAAGGCAAACAAAGCCTCCAACCCATGACGTGAGACACACTCAACTCGCTTGAGAACAAGCCTTCACCTGCTTGGATAAAAGCAGAAATCTCAACAACACAGTGGTGATGTGGCTTTCCTGGAGATGCGTTTCATTTTTGGACAATCTGTGGCAGGTTCCTTTGTCGTATTTTGTTTCCGAGAACACCGAATCAAATTAATTCTCTCAAGGAGAAAGTTTTGTTGATGACAAAAGGCAACTTTGAGAATTGAAAAATAACATTCTGAGAGCAAAGATGGATGTGGTGTTGGCAAAGGATTATACTCAACCACCGAGGGTAAACACATATTAGAGATAATCACCCGATACCGGACCACCCCCAGCGACCGGACCACCTCTGTTTGGAGTTCTGTGGAGTGGCGGGAAAAGGTGAGAGCAGACCACCGGCGCCACCTACAGTTTCTTCATGCAGTTGCCAACATTTTCCAAGAAGAAAAAGTTTTCTGCAACACCTGCACT
>JAAUXT010028724.1_pt1 | contig 25688 bp, 28 predicted proteins | sample 7278171 | NCBI WGS metagenome assembly JAAUXT01 (sample SAMN14350112, study PRJNA611818) | marine sediment metagenome | isolation source: surface marine sediment (1.8m) | place: French Polynesia: Moorea | collected 2018-08
ATGAGCCATATATTATGTCTGTATCATGAAAAGAACCTGAGATTTGGCCATTTGCATCTGGTTGCCAAGGAGTTTTGCATCTGGTTGCTAAGGAGTTTTGCATCGGGTTGCTAGGGAGGTTGCCATGGAGATTCAATTTTTCAAAATTTGAAATGTGGATTCAAAGACTTTTCCAATGAGCCCTGGATCAAGTCTGTACCTTCAGCGGTTAATGAGATAGGCCACCAATAGCCCTCCACGGGGGGCTGGGGACATGACGTGACGGGGACATCTTGGCCCAGATGCTACAAAACAAAAAAAATGTTCGGCACACCGCTAAGTGCTCTTCCCTAAAGGGACATCGCACAATAAAATGGACAAATTAGACTTTCAATAGAATTACCACACTCAACATGTTTCTGTTTGCAGTTTTGACCAGTTCAAGCGACTTACTTATTCCTTTGCAGCATTATTTCATATATGATTTTTGCTTGAAATGACATTTCATTTCGTTTTGTTCTGCACGCAGTATGTCTGTAAAATTTATCACATGCCTCTCATCCTCGGCTATGCTCAATGCATGGCAGATGGAGCATGGTGTGTGTGAAGGGCAACCCCTTTGTTGAACAGGTCTACGTCTTCCAGCAAAACTTGGTCAGACCTGCAAAAGTGTGGACGGCTCAGTGCTGTATGGTGTTCGCCTCAGCAGTGTTGTGCTCGGACAACGGAAAATGAGCTCCATATTGACCGCGATGTATTTTCGTCCATTTGCGATGGGACAGCACATGTCTATAGATATGGTGGCACATGGCGCACACCACCTCTGTCATGCGCGCGTCCCATATTTTCATTCAAGGAAACGACCCACATACCCGCTCCTTATTTGGCGTACCCATTGTACCCAGAAGTTGTGGCACACACAAGCGGGGCCTACTAGGTTTCTTTTGCATTGAAATTAAGGGAACACGTTTGGTATCGCAACAAAGAAACGACTTCAAGAAGAGTCCTCGTCAACAAAGGTGAGAATTTCCGTCGGTCACGAAATTCAGCAAAGCGATATGTCAAGAGCCAGAAACAGAACGATAAAAATTGTGAATCTTTGCTGTACGTGGGTATATATATCCAGCGAGCGGTAGATCTATAGATCTGGCTGGGATTTTGGTTGTGGAAACACATCAACGTGTTGACGATACGTATGCCTGGGCAATCGCGAATTGCGTGACAAGTGTCACTTTTGGCAAACACGTGGTTCCTTTCGCGACGTGCCTCAACTGCCAGGTCAGCAGCAAGCAAAATCTGGTCGCTGGCCATTGTCTCTCAGTGCCCAGTTCAGTTGTCTGTACCACCGATCTCGCAATTCGGGCACCGTACGGAATGAAACTGTTTCGCAAAACCTCTGTTTGTGTTCGATTTTTCCGCAAAAGAGAAGAAACATAATGCACGGAACTGACAATATATACAGCAGCACAATGCGTGCACTGGACAGACATTTTGATCTGTATGTGTTCAGAACGCGGAAGAAACCAACCCCCCAATACCAAAAATAGAACCATGGTTGTAAAGCTGTGGTTCAAACCGTGGTGAACCATCAGCCATTTTTTCGAGAACGGAAAAGTCCACAGGGACAAAAGGACGTTTTCGAAAAAAAATAGTCCGTTCATGGGATTGCAACTTGCGGGACAGAATTGTGCACGTCTGCATGAAGCAAGTGGCACACCCAAAAGTGAATAAACCACAAAAATGGACCTTCTCTTCAACCGAAAGGAAACAAAACACATTGACTCTCAAGCTGGTATTTTCTCGTTTCAGCCGAAAAGGACGAACCAGGTGACTGAACAAGTATGTCGTACAAGGACAAGTATGCAATTGACTTTGACAATGTCTTGGGCAATGGCTCCTTTGGAACTGTCCATCTTGCCACTCACAAGGAATCTGGTAGTCAAATGGCTGCCAAGAGAATCATTTCTGTTGTTGAAGAGGAAGCTGAAAATGTTGCCAAAGATCTGAAAAAGTTACTAGATCTGGATCACCCCAATATTACCAGAGTTTTTGATATTGAACAGGCTTGCAAAATCTGTTTGGATGTTCCTTGAGTACTGTGAGCATGGGGACCTTCAAAAGTACTTTCTCAAAACCAAAATAGAGGGTACAACAATTTCTGAATCAAACAAGGTGAAGTTGATGTTGGACATTGCTCAAGGGTGTGCATATCTGCATGATAGAAATGTTATTCACAGGGACATCAAGCCAAGTAATATTCTGCTGGCAGGAAATCCTGTTTCTGCTAAACTCACTGACTTTGACTTCAGCAAGTTTCTGGAAAAAATGCAGTCAACCATGACAACCAAAGTTGGCACAGAGGCATTCAAAGCTCCAGAGTTCTTCTTCAGAACTACAGATGGCAAACTCAAGTACAAGAGAAGTGTGGACATATTTGCCATGGGACTCACATTTCTGGCAATGCTCCAAGAAAATGAGGGTTTGGTTCCCAAAATTGAAACTCCCAATGAGGCTTCAGAGCTGCATCTGTCAAGTGGACGAATATTATATGAGAGGGTCACCTACAAAGTTGAACCCCTGGCAATTGTTGACATCTCCAAAGGTTCTATGGCTGAGAAGCAGATCAGAGAAGTTGTTCTCAAGATGACCTGTGCCCATGCTAAAGATAGAATCCGAGCAAAACAGGTTGTTTCATCTTTGCTGAAAGTCAGTGCATCACCGCGTCCCACTCAGGTAGCTGAAGTCTTGGTCCTGTGGGGCCCCAAGAAAATTGTTTGACTGCTCACCGTGCATCACTTTCTGGCTTACTCATCTCAAGCCTTTGTTGCAGGAGAGGAGGGACTCCGAGACAGGAAGTGATACCCTCGAGATGCTGGAACAGAAGCTGCGCTTCTTCTCTGCTATTGAGGAAAGGATCGTTGCAGCTGACTTTCAACACGTAAGCCTCGTCTCTTCTGTCAAGAAAAATATGGCACGGAAACACAGGCAGGGACCAGAGAGAAAAAATACGCTTGATGGCATCGCGCCAATTTGAACTTCAAACAAATGCTGCTGAGCGGTAATAGGGGGGTGTGTGGCACTTGTGACATTGGCCAGGTGACCTCACCCCAAAACTCCAAGACCATAACTCAAAGATGGCATTTTTTTCATACCAAAGTTGAAATTACTCAAATAAAATAGTCAGAAAAGCACATTATGCATTTCTGAACAGTTTATAGATGATTGTCCACAAATGAACACTTCCAAGTTGGTTGTGATGACTTTGCCTGAATACAACTGAAAGGATTTTGCTCTACATTGATACAAATTTTTCACTTTTTTCACCCCCATCAATCCAGCATTTTGAAACTGTGTACAATTTTGCTGTGCAGTGTGCAACACTTTTTTATCTAAAAAAACAAACCAAAACAGCATTCTTTGACTTTTGACCAAACAAAAACCTGCAATGAATGCTACCGTAGCAACCAATCACAACTTCTAAAATTTGGCCCTAGCAATTGTCTATGTTTTCTTAAATTCCATCATTCAGCAGATTTCAACTATTTCTGAGCAATAAAGCTATTTGTGCAACCATACCCCAATTTCAGCATGGTGGCCATGTTGGCTTTTAGGCTATAAAAGGAAGCAAAAACAAAATTTTGTTCTTTTGACACTTCAGGCATTACCTACAGCCCAAAGGTGAATGAAAAATTAAAACACAACCAAAATTGAACAAATAGAACACCACTTCAAACTTGTGTTCATACATTTTGCCTTTTGATGCCAACAGATGATTATTCATCACAAAACATGATTCACAAAAATTCAAATCACCTGTAAAAATAGCTGCATGGAGCTTGCAGTGACTTGAGGAAATTTCAGTTGCTCTGATTTGGCTTGCTGTGATTTGGCTCACTCTGATTTGGCTCACTCTGATTTGGCTCACTTCTTTTGTCAAAATTATTACTTTTGTCACTCAATATTCACAACTTGGGAACTCATTTAGCACATACCCAAATGGAACAAATTTGACCAAATGGAAATTTTACACATTGTTTCACAACAGTATCTACATATCAACCAAAAGAATTTCCCAGTATCCATTTTTAAATTTTCTATGAAAAATGACTTTTCAATCCAAACTTGACCCCCACCTAAACAACACATAAATATTTTCAAAAATCAAAAATTGAATACTGCCTTTCAAACCCCAATACAACATACTACATTTTATCAATATACTTCCTTCATCAAATATTTGGCGCCTTCTGAGATACAGAGACATTTCTACATTCACACCCCATTTTTTCTGCACTTCCAAATTTGACCTTATTATCAGAAAACCCAAAGTTCAAATTTGACAAATTCCTTCCTGGCAAATTATCCCCAACCCAAAATGAACCAAAAGAGCCCCAAAGATCCAAAATCAATCTGCATCTTGACCATGTAACTGCTGTACACATACTTTTGGAAGATGCTGCCTGTAGGTGCTTTGATTTGGCTCGCACTGATTTGGCTCATTTGAGCACAAATCGCGCAACCCACCTCAAATCACCTAAAAAGTTGTGTCAAATTTGCGTGATTCCAAGCCCCAGAAAGGGAGTCAAACACGTCAACTTGGAGAGTTCAACAAATTGTGCTGACATAAGGAACTTGCACCTGCGAAACAAATTCAGTGAGGCAATTTAAGCCGGATTCTGAGTCTGAGACATTTGTGTGATGATTTCCAGCTGCCCTCCGGGCTAACTGACCAGGAGATCGCTCATCTGGCCGACTGCTTCAGCCTCCCGACCCTGGAGACAGTGGCTGTGAGCGACCTGGGCTGCAGCCACGTTGAGCTGAATGACCTTAAGGCCCAAGAGGGAGGACGCGTTTTTGGAACGAAGATAAGCATCCTCATCCGATACAAAAAAAGAAACGGAGACAAAAACGTCAGAGAGGTTTGTGTTCATAACTCACCAAATAAAGAAGAAACAAATTGTATACAATGTCTGCCACAAACTGTGCCCAAGAAATATCGAGCAGGATGTCAGAGGGACACCAGCTTCAGATTTTCATGAGAAAAAGTAGCTCCATGGAGTCGCGGTGATTTGAGGAAATTTCAGTTGCTCTGACTTTGGTTGCTCTGATTTCAGTTGCTCTGATTTTGGTCACTTTTTTATCAAAATTTTTGCCGTATTATTCAACATTCACAACTTGAGAACTCATTTGGCAAATATTCAAATGGAATGAAACTGACAAAATTGAACAAATTTGACCAAATGGAACTTTTACACATTGTTTCCCATCAACATCCACATATTAACCAAAAGAATTGCCCAATATCCATTTTTAAATTTTCCATCAAAATGACTTTTCCACCCTTCTTTGACCCACCTAAAATTTTATAATATCAAAAATACTTTTTTTTTCTCTTGAATGATTTGACCAGAAGAACCCCAAATTTTACTGTTCCTAAAATCCTTCCTGACACATTATCCCCAACCTAAATTTAACCCAAAGAGCCCAAAAAATCTACAATTGATTCTCATCATGACCGTGAAACAGGTGTACACATACTTTTGGTAGATGTTCCCTTTTGGTGCTTTGATTTCAGTTGCTACAATTTGGGTCACTTGATCAAAAAGCACCCTTCAATGGTGCAACCTCCTCAAATCACCTGTCAACTCATACACATCCAATATCGCTTTTGTTCGGATCTCTTCATATGTCGTCGTTTTTTGGTGTTTTGTTTGTGGTCCATGGTATGTTTTCTGTCTCACGTCAGCTGATACCCGTCTTTCCCCAGGAGCTGTACCGAATCCTGTTGATTGCCAAGGGGGAGGGCCTCCTGAGTGACGTGGCTGAAGAGGATTTCAGGGAGATTGAGCGAATTCTGCTGCGTCAGAGCTTCCTAGGACCTTCACAGTAGGATGAAATCTTCGAAGAACGATTCTTCGGAGATTAGGTCTTGGAAGAAGTTTAGGGACAGCAGGACCTCAAAAGTGGACTTTGTCTCCATGAAAAGAGGAACATAAATCGCAGTAACAACAGCAGTGAAAGAACAAGCAACAGAAGCCATAACATGAGCAACAACAGCAACAGCACAAACAATGTCATCACCTGTGGTTCAACATCAATTTTTGTGTTTGGGGTCCTGTAGATACCCCACCGTGTCCAAAGAGCAAAATGGAACATTGAAAAATTTCATTGCAAAAGTTGAATATTCGAGCCACACAATTTGAACATGGCTTTGCGTTTTGCTGTGTGTTGAAAGTGAGCAATATTGGGCAAAGAGAACAGTTGATGATTTTTGACATTTCAAAGGGGCTTTCAAGCAAAAGTGATTGCTTGGCAGAATCATTATTTTTTTCGGACATTTTTGGTGGTTCAAGGTATTTGGCATTTGCAAATAAAGCATTTATAGCAGCAGCCATACATGGTGTCTGAACCCTTGTAGAACTTGGACGGGATCCGGTTCGGCTTTTGTGTTTTGTCCGGAAATCAACGAATTGAAGCTGCATGCAGCAGCCAAAAACACTTTGCTCAAAAAGTCAAGTGCTGCCAAGGCATTGCGGAAGATGAAAAACTGCAAAAACAAACTGACAATACATGTCTTCCGGGTGCACCAGACCTGGGTGAAAATGTTCTTGTTCAAGTTGCATTTGTTTCCTTCTGAACAAAACTAAACATTTCCATTAGGACTGAATTCATTTTGACACGGTCTTTTGTGGGGCTATGTTTTTTGTTCTTTCTAATTTGGTGCCACACTGAAGGTGTCACGATGGCCATGCAGCTGCAGAATGTCGGTCCTTTTGTCCTGTTTTGCAAAAATACAATACATTCCACAGAAAATACAATTGCCTGTGTGTTGAATATTGGAACATTGTATGCAACAGGAAACTACTTGGTGTTATGATGTGGAAAGTAGTCGGTGAATGAGGTGAAATTATGTGGATGCAAAATTGGATCAACACACAACAAAATTACAGCATTCAGACAACACTGTTGTGTATTTGGTGGATCTGTGTGTGACTTGCAAGAAGCACCATGCTGGGATGCACACATTGTTTTCTTGGGATTCTTATCCTTGGAACTGCTGCAGCAACTGTAGAAGATCCAGGTTTGGTGCAAAAAAACACACCTTGTGTGATTGTGCTTCTGTGAATCCATTGTGTTGTTCTGATTTTCATCCAATTACCACATTTTCAAAGTTGCATGATATCACTGATAACCTCACACTTGATGGGTACTTTCAGACTGTGAACCACCATTGCTGAGGAACTATGAAGGAGACTGTGACTGTGAGTACCCTGAGGTGCAGGTTACACAAGGCCAGAGTGGATTGTGCCCAGAAGGATCTGTCAGAAGTTTAACTGGTTCTTGTAAGTACAACATTTGAATATATTTTGAACCTTGTCAATTCCAATCATTTCCAGCTGCTTTTGTGCCTTGACAATGACTTTCTGCTTTGAAACAATCCAATAGTTTGTGTGTGCCTTTGTTTGTGTCAAGTTCTCAGTTTTTGTGCTGTAGTTACCTCTAGCCTGGCTGTCTGCGATGTCTGCCCTGTGGGTCAAACCAGCGCCTTTGTGGACAGTGTGCAAATGTGTGGTGAGTGAACAGAAACTTGCAGAAAACAAGTGTTTTTCACCCGTTTTGAAAATAATTGTCACCCTGTACAATTCGTGATGTGCAGTGGTTTTAGAACCCAATGACAGTTTAATGTCAACCCCTGTCGACCGCGCGCAACTCAAATTCAAAAATGCGAAAAAGGCTCCACATTTTTTGCACATGAAGTTAAAAGAGCCTATCTGTTTGTCATTGGTGGTTCCCTTTTGATCAATGTTTGAAAATGGAAGTGTCCATTAACTTTTTTGCGTGCAGTGTGTGTTCCTGGATATGTTTCTGAAACAGTCATCTTTGTTGCGAAGAAAAGCTGCATGCCCTGTTCCCATGGGTTCTTCAAACAGAACATCTCCAACCCTCACAAGTTCAATGAGAGTAAGAACTTCTGCCATAACATTTGAAATGATGTTTGTTTTTATTTTTGAGTGTTTTGTGTTTTCTGTTTGAATTTTTTGCTTTTTTGTGCTTTTGAAATTTTGAATTTTACTTGTGTTTTTGTGTGTGTTTTGTTGATGTTGGTGCCCAGAAGATGATCAGGGTCTTTCTCTTTCAGCCTGTGATGCCTGTCCAGTTGGGTTCAGTACTCTCACTGAGGGAGCCACCAGTCCTCAGGACTGTGGTGAACAAAAATTAATTGGAATAGCTTTGCTGCAGCAATTGACAATTTGAACAGACCTTTTGAATTGAACCTTTGTTGAACCTCTTCTTCTTGAATGTTATGTTGTTCTGATTACAGTTCCGTCATGTCTACCTGGGTCAGTTGTGGCTCCTGAAATTGAAGCCTGTGTGTCTTGTGGGAAAGGAGAGTACTGGAGGTGAGACAAAGATGACAAAGTTGAGCAATTACTATGCAAGACCAAACCTGGGTTATAATTCATTCATATCAGAGAGACATCAGTGCACCCAGCCAGCAACAACATTCTTGAGTTTTGTGTAGGCAAAACATTTTTGTCAACCACTTCTTTCAGAGAAGTGGATTCTGGTGCTGGAAGAACTGAAGAATGCGCGCAGTGTCCTGAGAACATGATGACCCTGGCAGCAGGCAGTGTTGGAGAAGGGAGTTGTGGTAGGTAAGCCCAGAATGAAACATCAACAAGCAATTGAGCTGCAAAGCTTTCACATCAACTTTACCTTGCTCCTGTTTCAAATACTGTGTTTTTTTTCCAATGTGTGAAACTTTGCCTTGCTACACCTATTTGAAATGTTGTGTCTTTGTTTTGTCCAGTGTGTGAGGCTGGGTACTTCTATCATGGAACCAGAAGTCAGTGTATCCCATGTCCTCCTGGGACACATGCTCCAGAGCCCAACTCCACAATCTGTACCAGGTGCACCAGGATTGAACCCTGCTGAATAGAGAAGGCGCCACCCACACTGTTAACAATGTATTTGTGTGCAGCTGGGTTTGTGTAATATCATTCCAAAATAGCATGTGGTCAGTTGTTTTGCAAATAAAAGTAGATTCTACTGCCCGTGACAAAATATTGGCTTCTTAATTGATGCGAATATGAAAAGGGACAAAATGTGTTGCCCCCACAACTTCATTCTTGAAAAACAAAACCCCAAACAGCCAAATTTACCAGCAGCAACTTGTAACCTGTATCCCACACAGGGCATGCCAGAAGACTGATATTATCCTTGTAGAATCAACGCTGGACTCACAGTTCAAACTTCTTTTCGGTATGAGACAGCTGTGAATAGTACATGTTGCCAGTCTTGCGATGAACTGACAGGGAAAATGTGAACACGTCAGTGTGGGTGCGCCCGCAATTTGTCTCTTCTCCACTACTGTGTTTCTACCCCCACCCACACTGACACACACACTGACACACACGCACACACACACACACACACACAGGAACATCTCCCGAATTACCAGAGGCCGCAGAAAGCGGAGAGAATCAGGGAAAACACAGGTGGTTCCCTTGGCAACGCATTGTCAGTCGAAACCATGGCAACAAACACCGAGGGAGAGTGCATTTTTTCTGTTCTTGACTGGTTTGTGTCTTGGTTCTTCGCTCTTTCTTTCAGATTTTGGATTTTGCACAAACACACACGCACACACCATCTCGCACATAAAATGCTTGTCATCAACACCAGCTTTTGGAGCCAGTGCACAGCAGGTGCACAACAATTTGTCTGAAATTGTTGCTATGAAATGGAAACGAACTTGCGTTGGAAACTGTCTGCTGTAATTGTGTTGCAGACAAACCACTTTCGTATCATTCAAGTTGAAATTGCATTGATGCAAAATTACAGAATATATATGCATTTCAACATTGCACTCAAACAACAAATAATCAGTCTTTTGGAGACACAGGACTGTAGATCTACCTGATAGAAGCACCATGTTCACACAAATTAGGCTCCTGTGGATTCTGGCAATTGTAGCTACAACTGTTACTGCAGAAGATCCAGGTTTGATGCACATCAGTTTTCATTACATGACATTTCAGTCAACTTTGGATCACATGGTGCTTTTCCAAGTGTTTCTTGGATTCTGTATGTTCACTGTGCAGTTGTGTAATATTTCAAGACAAATCATGACAGACTGCCTGCTGTCCCACCCAGAGCTGCAAGAAGATGCACAACCCAATTTTATAGATTCAGGATCACACTTTAAAACCTTCACGTATCTTCATCACTGAACAACATCAGACACACAGGTTATAATGCACCAGTCATACACTCACACATTTCTATGTTTCAGAGTGTGAACCTCCATTGGTACCAAACTTCTTTGGAGTGTGTGACTGTGAGTATCCTGAGGTACAAACATCACTGGGACAATGTGACATGTGCCCAGCAGGATCCATCATCTCATACACAAGTGAGTCAAACTTTGAACTTGTGTTTTGTCACCAGAATCCAACACTCCTGCGTGAGCCAATAAAGCGAGTGATGTTGAGTGCTGTGCGAAAAATGAGCACTGTACTCACTTTTTGGGTTGAGATTGCACAGTGATGGAGACTCAAATAGTCAGTTTTTTGGGCAGAATTCTTTGTCTATCTTATTGTGTTTTATGAAAATGGCATCCATACAGTCAAAATGATTCCAAATAGAGAACATGGCTCTCCTTTACCAATTTGGGGATTGTATCCATTCTTTCTTGTTCTAACCAATTGTCAGAGTACAAAAACCTTGCAAGAGATGAGTGCACACTTTCTGGGAGGAATTGTGCTTGGAACTACACACACCTCATGAGTGGAAGACAAAACAAGTTCCTGACTGAGTATGCTTGTTCTTGAACCAAGTGGCTGTCAAAGTGTTTGTTTTCTTTCAGGCAGTTCAACCATAGCAGTGTGCAGGCTCTGCCCAGATGGACAGACCAACACAGTTGTCACCAACTCATTTGGTAATGATGATCATCTGTGTGGTAAGTGCACTGAAAACAAACTTACTTTCATGAATTGTTCAGATCCAAGGCTTACAAGCCAATGGGCTCTCCCACTTTTCAACAAAATGAGCCTTGTGTACATGAATGATTGGTTTGCTTCAGAATGCTTCAGACTTTGTGTCCCTTGTTGCAGCTTGCGCTCCTGGATACATTTCTGACACACACGACTTTCTTCAGCACCAAACCTGCATTCCCTGCCCACAGGGATTCTACAAACAAAACATCTCAGATCCTTTCATGGAGGACGACAGTGAGCATTTCTGCATCCATACCAGCCAAGATGTTGTGCTGTTCATGTTCTTTCAGTGAAATGTACCCACAACAATTTACCAACTCATTGTGTTTCAGCCTGTTTTACATGCCCACCTGGGTTCAGTACCCCAACAGAGGGGGCCACAAGTTTTGAGGATTGCGGTGAGTCAATACTAAATTAATCAACATTGCTTTGAGTTCCTAAAAGGGGTTTTTGTCAAGAAAAGGGAAAGAAATATTCTATCAACAGTGGCTCAGTGTCTGCCTGGATTCATAGAAGTTCCTGAAGCAGATACCTGTGTGGCTTGTGGCAAAGGAGAGTACTGGAGGTGAGAAAGTGCACCAGTATAAATTGACAACTTTGTGAAGCAGACTTTTTCATACTGAAAATGTGCATGTAATTTTTATTTGGTTTGCCCTGCTCAGCAATGTAAGCTCCTCTGGAGGTGGAGCTGGTGAGTGTGTGGAGTGCCCTGAATATATGACAACATTGGAAGCAAAAAGCATTGGGCAGAGGAGTTGTGGTGAGTAATATTTGGCGATTTAAAAGCCTCAAGTTTTGGTTAATGAAACTCACACTGTGGCTCATGCCTCTTTCATGAACCCTGTACTTTGGTTGCTTTTAGTGTGTGCACCTGGCCACTTTTATCATGGAACAAGGAGCGAGTGTGTCCCATGTCCACCTGGAACTTCATCTTTGGAACCCAACTCCACCTACTGCACCAGATGCACCAGGACTGAGCCCTGCTGAACAAAGAGAGTTCCTTTCATACTACTAGAGGAAGTGTGCATTTCAGACATCAGTATCATATTTATGAAAAATCCAAAGCATGTTTTCAATATCTGAGAAAAATGAAAAGGGTGTCATAACAACCACAAATTTTTTGTTTTGATTGGAATTTTGAGCATTGTGCAGAACTGAAAAAAACAAATGTGTGCATACTGCAATGCAACTCTGCTCAGTTCTTGCGTCACCGTATTTTCGGGTGGACAACCAATTGCAGGATGTGAGTTTTTTATGCTGTTTTTTTGTCAAGTAAATCTGGGGATACAGAGAAGGGCTCTGTCCTGCATCGCCTCTCGCAGTTTGATTTCATATCAAGGTGTGAGAGATAGGTTTATGAAAAAATTATATTTGCCATAAGTTTGAGCAATGTACTCCTTCTCACTCTTGATCAGGTGGGTACAGCGCAATAGCTTACAGCCTTTCCCAACCATTGTCTGCACTTTTCCTCAATGGTTTGCGCAATACAGAACAGTCACTGGCAGCCCTGTTGTAGCAAGCAACATCTGCTTGGCTCTTTCATTGGTATATGCAGGTGCTACATTTACTGAACTGAACTGTCTGTATACAAATACAACATGATTGAAAGGTGGCCTGATCAATATGGAAAGTATTCTCAACAGTATGCTGTGCAGACACTTTGATGATGTCAGGTTGAACAATGCATGAGCAATTTAGTGCCAGGTGCATTTTTGCCTTTTGTTGAAACAGAACACACAATGGTTCAAAACCTGGGACATGTGGCCTGTCACAAACACAAAACAATACCCCAATGACCACAGTTTTTTCATTCAAGTCAGTCCATGTTGGTCTGTAGGCCCACTTCAGTGTGACATGACATGGCTCTGAGGGCACGACCACACATCTTGCTCTTTTCCAGGCTGAGAGTGGTCACGGACATATCAGCAAATAACAAGTGAAGTAGTCATGCATGGGCGCACCTTGCATATAAAACAGGGTGCCCCAAGCGACAAACTGTGTGCTCATCACTGGTCAATAGACCACTGGGTTTGCTGGACCACTGGATGAGACAATGAAGACAGACAAAATGATATTTGGCCCACAAATTTGGAAAGAAGAAGTAAACAGCAAAAAAGTGAAAGTGATATCCTCTCTAGCACATGCCAGATATTGTTGTGATCCCAAAATTAGTCCAAACTAGAATAACACTTTCAACTTCTTTTTGGGTGCGGGAGTGGCTTTGGGTGTTGAGTGTGGTCCCTCTTCGAATGAATGCACAGGGAAGAGGTGAAGATTTGGGTGTGACTTCTCCACTGTTGTGCTTCTACCCTTACCTGCACACGCACACACACACGCAGGCACACACACACAAACACACACAAGCACGCACACACAAACACACACGCACACACACACACCGTCTGGCACACAAAATACTTCTCATCAACACCAGTCTTTGAAGCCAGTACAATACAGGTTCATGGTATTGTCTGCAATTGTTGCTGCCAGGTGGAAATGAACTTGTGGTGGGAATTGTTTGCTGTAATTGTGTGGAATACAAAGCACTTTGGAATCATTGAAGTTGAAATGGCATTCATGCAAAATGACAGAACAGGTGCACTTCAAGTTGCACTGAAATTAAAAATGTTCAGTCTTTTTGAGCACTTGGACTGCAGACCTGCCTGACAGAAGCACTATGTTTACACACATCATGTTCCTGTGGGTTCTGGCAATTGCAGCTACAACAGCATCTGCAGCTACAACTGCATCTCCAGAAGATCCAGGTTTGCTACACACCAGTTTTCACTGCACACCATTTCAGTCAACTTTGGATCACGCCACACAGATTTAGGTAGCACAACCGCGCATATCCAACACACTGTGTTCTTGTTTGGTCTGCAGCTGACTGCCCGGATTGTGGGGCGAACTCCCGCTGCATCAGTCTCATGAGTGGGGCACGAGCCTGCATCTGCCTGAAGGGCTTCTACAGCCCCTCGGGGTCTCGCACAGACTGCATTGGTGAGTCAACCATGCGTGTTGGATTCTGTTTTGTCAGCTGTGGATTTGTTCAAACTATTTTCAAGGCAAAACCTGAATGATTGTCTGCTGTCCCACCTATAGTTGCAATACACCTTATTCCATTGACATGTTGATTCCAAATCATCATTGATTTGAAAGCATTACTCACATATTTTCAGCGTGTGAACCTCCATTGGTACCAAACTTCCTGGGAGTGTGTGACTGTGCCTATCCTAAGGTGCAGACATCACTGGGACAATGTGACATGTGCCCAGAAGGCTCCATCTACTGGTTCATAAGTGAGTCCATAAAACGTCCACACTTCAGTTTTACCAGCAAAATCCCAGGCTGATTCAACACCTTTATATTCCTCTCTTACTTGATTCACCACTTGGAATTTCCTTCAGATCTTCAATTTTTGTGGCCATTGATAGAGTGTACAAAACATATATGTCAGTGGAGTCCTCCCTTTCCAAGAGGAATCATGTGTGCAACTGCAACACACCATATGTGTGGAATCCAAAAATAATTCCTGACTCAGTGTGCTTGTTCTTGCACCATGTGGTTGTCAGAAAGTGTTTTGCAGGCACTTCAGTCATAGCAGTGTGCAAACCCTGCCCAGATAGACAGACCAGCACAGTTGTTATTGAACGATATGATGCTGATGTTCACATGTGTGGTGAGTGAACTGCAAACAAATAGTTCCTTTAGACCCAAGGCTCCGACGTCAAACACCTCTTCCACTTTGTAACAAAAATGGCCCTTGGGTAGAACAACAAACGAGGTCTTTGCTTCAGTGTGTATCAGGCTTTGTGTCCTTTGTTGCAGCTTGTGCTCCTGGATACATTTCTGGCACAGACGACTTTGTTCAAGATGAAACCTGCATCCCCTGTCCACAAGGATTCTACAAACAGAACATCTCTGATCCCTTCATTGAGGAGGACAGTGAGCATCTTTGCATCCATACCAGCCAAAATATTTGACTGACTTACAAGAGATGGTTTGCAAATTCAAAGCGTAGATATTGACTTGAACTGGGGGTAAAATCTCACCCTGTGGGGTCCAGATACTTTTTGTTTTACTTCGATTTCGAACTATGTCCTTGCTTTTCATTTTGCTTGGACAAAGGTGTGAATAAAAAATAACAAATGCCACAAAAAAGGAAAATTATTTCTTTGCTTTGGACTTGAAAATTCTGTGGTGTATATACATGATCCCACAGGGTGAGATTTTAGGTCTGGATTTACTCCTGCGTCTTGGGTTCCAATTTGCCAAACATCCCTATTGCGTTTCAGCCTGTGTTGCGTGCCCACCTGGGTTCAGTACCCTCACAGAGGGGGCAACAAGCTTTCAGGACTGTGGTGAGTGAATACTCAATTGGTTAGCATTGCTGCTTTGTCAGTTTTTTCCCCAATACAAGGAAATAATTTTGATCAACAGTGGGTAGCTGTCTGCCTGGATTCATAGAAGTTCCCCAAGCAGATACCTGTGTGGCTTGTGGCAAAGGAGAGTACTGGAGGTGAGACATGTGTTGATATGTGAGAAGGTCAAAATTGACAACTTTGTGAAGCATACAACATCATACTAAAAATGTGGAAAATGCTTTGTTTGCCCTGCTCAGGGTGAGTTCTTCTGGAGGTGGAGCTGGTGAATGTGTGGAGTGCCCTGAATACATGACAACATTGGAAGCAAAAAGTGTTGGGCAGAGTAATTGTGGTGAGTAATATCTTCTTGTTTGAAAGGCTCAAGTTTGGGTTTGTGAAGCCCGATATTGAAAGCCCAAATTCACCTAAGGACTGGGTCTTCCAAGTTCGGCTGCCTGCTCTGCTGGTAAGGTTTCATTGGTTCAGAGGTTGTGTTGTGGCTGTCTCCTCTTTCATGAACCCTGTATTTTGGTTGATTTTAGTGTGTGCACCTGGCCACTTTTATCATGGAAGAAGGAGCGAGTGTCTCCCATGTCCACCTGGAACTTCATCTTCGGAACCCAACTCGACCTACTGCACCAGATGCACGAGGACTGACCCCTGCTAAACAACAAGATTGCCTGCCCTGCTTTCAAGAGGAAGGGGGCAAGCTGTATATATCAAGGTTATATTTCCTATTGTCAGTACTGTAGAAAATTGGAATGTGGTGAAAACTGTTGATCATGTTTTGATAGAATTTTGAGCAACTGAAAAATAAAGGTGTGCACACTGCAAGACACAGTGACTCAAGTTTTTAGTTCAGGATTCAAGTGGCGGAATTGTGCCTCTCGGTTCCTGCATGGCCAAGCCTTCCAGTGGTCAACCAATGCCATGTTTTGAGTTTTTTTTGTTGTACTGGCTTTGTGTGAGCAAGCACAGTGTCACATGTTTTTACATTGTCTGCAGAAGAGAAACCAGTACGTTTTTGCATGGTGCACTCTTGATCAAGTAGATTCAGCACAGTCATTTACAGCCTTTCCAAAGCATTGTCTGCATTTTAATTCAATGGTTTGCAGAATACAGAATAGACACTGGCAGCACTGTTGCAGCCATCAACATCTGCTCAGCCCTTTTATTTGCATATGCAGGTGCTACATTCACTGATCTCAACTTTTGTGGACTAATACAACAGGATTAAAAAGTGGCCGGATGAAAAGAAAAAGTACACCCTGCAGCACATTGTGCTGACATTTTGCTGATGTCAGATTGAACAATGCATGAGGAATTTAGTGCCAGATGCCTTTGTACCTTTTGTTGAAACAGAACACACAGAGGCCTGTCCCAAACACAAAATAATTCCGAATGTTCACAATATTGTCACTCAAGTCCAGAGCTCCACATGGGCATCAGAGACCTTTAGTTTCAACACGCGTGATGCCCCCCTTGCCACGTGCGACCTGGCATTACAGCCTGGAAATCAATTTTGCCCTTTTGGAAATTTTGAAGGCAGTGTCCAGTTTTCCAGAGACATCAACCCACTTGAAAGCAGAAAGAAGGTGTGAGATACAAACTGTTTCCGCTCTGAAAAGTTACTTCAATCAGGGGTGTCTCACAAATACAGAGTGAAGGAAATTCAGCACAGATTTCCCATGGTGAAATGCCAGGTCGCACGTCACACAAGGGCATCACACGCCTTGCAAGGTCCCTGGATCAGCTCGCTGCAGCATGCATGACACGGCATGGTTCTGAGGTTGCTACCCACCTCCTATTCAGCAAAAAGGTGACATATAACCTGAGATTTCCTTTGATGTGTCAACTGTGAAAATTGTGATGTTTTCTTTTTCTTTCTCTCCAAAAACATTCTTCACCCTATCTTTCTTTCTTTCTTTCTTTCTTTCTTTCTTTCTTTTCTGTCTTTCGTTCATTCTTATCAATTATTTGGTTGGACAGACAGGAAGAGAGAGACAAACCAAACATGCCTTTCCCTGTTTTGCTCTCCACTGTGGGTCCAGCGCTCAAACTATTGCTCCCCTCTGGTATCTGTCAGGGTTGATATCCAGGCTGTCCAGGCTGTGACATCAAATTTCACAATAGTCAAGCACAATGAGACAACAGCAGAAATAACAACATAATTGGCTCAACTCTATTGCTGCAATTGCCTTCAATCCAGTTTACTTGTGACCCATCTGGAATTGTTTGCTGGTCCCATCTTGTTTGTTTCACTCACACCCAACAAGTGCTCATAGAACAGGAATTTTTTCACCTTTGAGAAGATTTGCAATACTTTGGCTGCGGTAACAATGAACCTTATTGCAATGTGTAAGTCATGAGTGTCAGAAATCTCAATTTTATGAGAAGTTACTCAAATGCTTTTGCCGATCAGCAGATGCCCCATTTGTCAGCATTTTCTTGCCTCTTTCTTTTATTTGTTTTTGAGAAGTGTATGTGTGTCTTAATTTGTTCACTTGTAGGTATTGCCTTGATGGCAGCAACCCTGGTGACAAGGACAACTGGAGTTTACTTCAGCCAATCATTTGAAAATCTCCAAGAGGTGCCTGATATTCCAGTGGAGGCCACTTCTGTCAACCTGCAGGGGAACAACATAAGCAACATCAGATCTGGAGCCTTTTCTGAATTAAAAGACTGTGAAGTTATTGTATTGAGCTCAAACCAGTTGACAGAGGTCAGAGCTGAGAACTGGGAAGGCTTGACATCTCTGAGGCATCTGATTCTTGATGATAACAGGATCAGTCACATTTCTCCAGGAGGATACTCATGTCTTCCTTCTTTGACAGGCCTTGGTCTCAATGGAAACAACCTGATCAACATTCAAAGAAACATGTTCATTGGTATTCCATTGCTGATGAATTTGTACATTTCAGATAATCCCATACAAAGTATTGAGTCAGGTTCATTCAGAGAGCTTTCTAAGTTGATCAAACTGAAATTGGCAAAAAATGAGCTTGGGTCCATCAGGGCTGGTATGTTTGAAGGATTAAATTCAGTTGAAGTTTTGAAGTTGGACAACTGCAAACTATCTGGCATTGATTCAGGTACTTTTGGTCACATGCCCAAATTGGACTTTCTAACACTTAAAGACAACAGAATTTCACAACTGAACCAGCACATGTGGGAAGGAGCAAATTTGGGAGCAATTTATCTCAAAAACAATGGCATCCAAAGTATCAGTGGTGAAATGTGGGAAGGTCTGGATAATTTGTGGCTTCTTCACCTTGAATCTAACCCCATCAGGTACATTAGTCCACAGATGTGGAGTGGTTTGGGCAAATTGGAACGCTTAGAACTGAACAACATTTCAATTGCCTTTGTCCCACCAAAGACCTTTGAAAATCTTCCCAAACTAACAAGGCTGGGGCTTGTGAACAACAGACTTGAAACCCTCAATTCTGATATGTTTGGCTCAAACCATCCTGAGGAGGTTTATGTTGGGTTGGGAGGGAACCCCCTGCTGGATGCAGGAGGCTCAGGAGGAAGGCTGGTTCTATGCCACAGAAACTTCGTACTTTGGCAGACCTCAGTGTGCCAATTTTCCTGGAACCTACTGGAACAATGTTGACTTTGATTGTGATTGAGCAAACCACCCATGAATCTCATTCATGCAATGCCAATGCACATCCCACAGATTCCCCTCTCTCTTGGGTAATAATTTTTCTTCAAAATTGGGCGAGTTATAGAATTGCTCCACTTTCAATTGGTGTCAACTTTTCATTCAAAATGTTGGTAGAATAGAATATTAGCCAAAGTTTTCCTAGAATATCAGGTTGTTGGAAGTCACGCCTTGTGAAGACAGAGACAAATTTGAAAACAGTTAGTTGACAAGATACCTGTGTGGTCCAAAAGATTTTCCATTTTGTTCGAACAGAAAAATCAAATTTGAGGAAAAAATCTTAGCAAAGCAACAATGTCTTGTTTTTTGTTTCCGTAAAGCTGCAGATTCTTGAAGAACACATATAGATGTTGCAGAGGTGCACCAGTTAGAAATTTAGCATTTGCAGAACAACAACATGAACGCTTGGTGTGTACACAGAACAAGATTGCTGAAAGGTGCCTATTATACGAAATACCTTTTGGAAGTGCAACAATCTTCTGCAAAACTCACAGAAAAGGGAAAGAGAAAACAGTATTTCATTGTGTCAGTATAGTTTCTCATGTTGCACCCGTCCTTCTGTCCATGTCAGCACACAAGTCATTTGCAAAGAGGCTTACCACAGTTTGGAGTGAAAATGGTAAAAAAGACAAGTTTCTGCTGCAAACAATAGAAGGATAATGAGAGACATCTGGTGCACCTATAGGTGCACTCAGATTGATGATTATTCATTGGATGTTTGCTTTATATATTGAAATACCATGAGCCTCTAATGATCCCTTCAGCAACATAGCTGTTCAAGCAAATGTCTTCAGTTGACAGGCTAGCTTGCAATTTCCTTGGTGCGAGAAATGTTGAAATTGTGATATTCAGCATATATTTTTCCCCTTTTTGTTCCTCTTTTTGGTGATTTGCGCCTGGTTCCCGAACGGATACCAAGTGGTGCAAAACACTGTAAGGCATTGTGGACAAGATTCTATGGACCGCACTTTTTCAATGAAAATGGGGCTCAATTTTGTTCATATTGGTGAAACGATTTTGGCTTGGTGTAGCATTCTGCGGCAGGAAGGATTTTGTGCAAATCATTGTACAAAAGATTCTTGTGGGCGATAATCAGGTGCAAATCATGCAATCTGGCTGGAGCTTGTTTTTTTCTTTCTTTACTTCATTCATTTCTTTTGTTTATTTGTCTGTTTCTTTCTTCTTGCGATAAATCAGAGGGGAAGAGAGAGAGAGAGAGAGAGAGAGAGACAGACAGACAGACAGACAGACAGACAGACAGACAGACAGACAGACAGAGAAGAGAGATAGGGAGAGAGAGACAGAGAGAGACAGAGGGATAAAGGTAGACTGAATGCACCCTTCCTGGTTTTGCCCTCAATTTTGGGTCCACCACTCAAAATGTGTCATAATTCTTCTTTCTCTCAGGGATGATGCCAGGCTACCACATCAAAATTCACAGCAGTTATTCACAATGGGAAACAACAGAAATTACAGTACATTGAGTTCAACTCTATTGGTACAATTGGCTTCAACCCAGTTTTTTTGTGATTTGCATCCAATTACTGGATGTAAAATTGGTAGCAAGTCCCATTAATTCTGCTTTACTCACACCCAGGGCGGATTCACATGGCTGGAAATATTTTCAGGTTTTTAGGATCCTTGGGCTGCAGTGACAATGAACCGTCTTGCACTGTGTAAGTTCCAATGTCAGAAATTTCCCTCACATCAGAAATTAATTTGTGAATACATGGTATGTCTCCTGTAACATTACCATAATGATGAAATGTTACATACAACTTTCTTTCTGATGTTCAAGATGCGGCTTGGGCTTACCTGTTCGCTTCTTCCATGGTACTGCAGGCATTGCCTTGATGGCAGCAACCCTGGTGACAAGGACATCCGGCCTTCACTTCAGGGAATCATTTCAGAATCTCCAAGAGGTGCCTGATATTCCAGTGGAGGCCACTTCTGTCAACCTGCAGGGGAACAATATCAGTGACATCAGATCTGGAGCTTTTTATGAACTTAAAGACTGTCAAGTTGTTGTATTGAGCTCAAACCAGTTGACAGAGGTCAGAGCTGAGATGTGGGAAGGTTTGACTTCACTGAGACATCTTATTCTTGATGACAACAGGATCAGTCACATTTCTCCAGGGGGATTCTCATCTCTTCCTTCTTTGACAGGCCTTGATCTTGATGGAAACAACCTGATCAACATACAAAGAAACATGTTCATTGGTATTCCTTTGCTGACAAGTCTATTCTTATCAGATAGTCCAATCCAAAGTATTGAGTCAGGTTCATTCAGAGAGCTTTCCAAGTTGATCAAACTGAAATTGGCAGAAAATGAGCTGAGGACCATCAGGGCTGATATGTTTGAAGGACTGAGCTCAGTTGAAATTTTAAAGTTAGACAACTGCAAACTATCTGATATTCCTTCAGGTACTTTTGGTCACATGCCCAAACTAGACTTTTTGACACTAAAGAACAACAAAACTTCACAACTGAAGCAGCACATGTGGGAAGGAGCAAATTTGGGAGCCATTTATCTTGGTAACAATGGCATCCAAAGTATCAATGGTGAAATGTGGCAAGGTCTGGATAATTTGTGGCTTCTTAACCTGGAATCCAACCCCATCAGGTACATTAGTCCACAGATGTGGCAAGGGTTGAACAGATTGGAAATCTTGGAACTGAACAACATTTCAATAGCTTTTATCCCTCCAAATACCTTTGAAAGTCTTCCAAAACTGACCAGGATTGGGCTTGTGAACAACAGAATTGAGACCCTCAATGCCAATATCTTTGGCGCAAACCACTCTCAGGGGGTTTATGTTGGGTTGGATGGCAACCCCCTTCAGTGTGATTCTAGACTGCTGGATGCAGGAGGCTGAGGAAGAGGGCTGGTTCCATGCCACAGAAACTTCATACTTTCGACGACCTCAGTGTGCTAATTTTCCTGGAATTCACTGGGACAGTGTTGACTTTGGATGCGAATAGCCATAGAAATCATGTCCCATTGAATTGCACAGGCTAAATTTACCCCCCCCCCCCCTTTCTGGAGAGAAAATCGCAGTCACAGTTAATCAGATTACTGTCTTTCTGTGTCAATCTTTTCAGTTAAGATTGGATTCTCTTCACAAGGTACACATGTTTGAAAACTGTTCACTGAGAAATTGCAAATGTCATTCATTCTTTTCCTGCAAGAGATAAAAATAGGCCTTTCCACTGATCACGGTTCAAAGGTGCTTTCGACTTTGTGCAGAAATATAAAATTTGAGGAACAATGTTGTCAAAGTAAAACTGTACTTTTTTTGGTTTCTCAAGAGCTGGAGTGAATTTGATAGAGAAATGCAACTGTTATAAAGTTCAACCTTTGCAGACAAGAAACAAGAAGGCATTGTGTGTCTGCAGGCCAAAAGTCTGAAAACTTCATTGTTTTGCCGAACAACTTAGGAAGTGCGGAATTCATAAAAATGGGAAAGTCAGAAACAGTGTTTCATTTGTGATTCCTGATTGATGTCCTTCTCCTGTTCTGACCAATACATAACTCTTTTGTGAACAAAGCTCATCACAGTTCCCAATAGAAATGGTCAGTCACACCGGAGTGAGCTTGGCTTTGTGAATATTTGGGGAGATGATAATCAAACCCGGTGTAACACGACCAGACAACGACCAGGACCAGACAACGCCCACACTATTTGATCGTTCTCTGGTCCTAAAATTTTAGGCCCACACAACGACGTCGGAAAAATAGTACGGTCGTTGTCTGGTCCTGAGACACCGGGACAAGAGCATCTGTGATTTGTTTCAAAAGAAAAACAACAACAATCAAACAGGAACATGCCACAATGTTTATTCTGCCACTCACACCAGCATAGCTACAGCTATATCCGTGAAAGAACATGAAGGCACTTTACCCACTGAATGCAGTTGTTAGGTTTCCTGGGAAGCATGATTCAACACATCATTTTGCCAAAAAATATCAGATTTTGTGCGTCTTTGTAATCTCGCCACAACACACCGTTTCACAGAGGTTTTGCACGTTTTTGACAGCTGTTGGAAGACAGTCACTCAGGAGGGTGGTACCCTGTACCCCTGTTTGGAATGTTACAGCCTGGTCTTGGATTTTCTACCTGATATTTACGAACAAGTCAGCATCACTTACAAACTGTCCTGAGCGTTCTTTGCGGTCTGTCATTGGTGGTTTTCACATTGGGTGACGCTCAGTCGATTTTGTTTGACGTCGGCGTCAAAATTTAACATTGAACCCAATGGTGGAATTTTTGATGTGAGCCCAGAAAACGACCGCGCGTCACTCAATGTGAAAACCCCTATTCTCATCATTGTACACCAAGCCAGGGGGAGTTTTCAGCCTGACACATTAACACAGTTTCCATCAGCACTGGGAAACCAGGGTAATTTGGTCATGTCCAATTTCTCACTTCAGCACAGTTATTTGCACACAGTGGATTGTTGCTTTCATTTGTTCTGGTTCATTCCCACCACCTCGGGTTCACTCTGCACAGCACTGGGAGTTGGGATATCTCGTTGGGCGGTGCGTCTTTCTTCAGAAGCAACAATGAACATACCTGCACTTTGTAAGTCATGAACGTCTGAAAACTCACTCACGTAACAGGTCTGTAAGCTGATTGGTACTTACAGCCTGATTTGATGTGCTACTTGTTTCGCCCTGGTTGTGTCACACAAGTGGACATTTGTTTCACTTGCTTGTCAACATGGAAAAAACGCACAAGAGGGTCAAGATTCTGATAAGACCTTCCTGTCCTGCAGATGTTGTGATGGTGGCAGCAACTTTGGTGGAAACAGCATCTTCGCTTCGCTTCAGCCAGTCCTTCCAGAATCTCCAACAAGTGCCTCAGGATATTCCTGAAGAAGTCACCACGGTTTACCTCCAGGGAAACAACATCAGTGACATCAAACCTGGGACATTTTCTGAACTTGTACTCTGTGAGGATCTTGCATTGAGCAGCAACCAGTTGACAGAGGTCAGAGCTGATATGTGGGAAGGACTTTTGTCCCTGAAGTACCTGGTTCTTGATAACAATAAGATTGGACACATTTCTCCTGATGGATTCTGCACCCTCCCCTCTCTGTCAGGTCTCACCCTTGAGAGAAACAAGATCACCATTATTCAGACAAATATGTTCACTTGCATTTCCCTGCTTACAGAGCTCTACCTGTCAGAAAATCCCATTCAAAGCATTGAGTCAGGATCATTCAGAGAGCTTCCCCAACTCATAAAACTGAACCTGGCCCATGCCAAGCTGACAGCTATCAGGGCTAGCATGTTTGAAGGATTACATTCACTTGAGATATTGAAGTTGGACAACTGCAAACTGTCTGACATCACTGCTGGCACTTTTGTACATACACACCAATTGAATTTTCTCTCTCTGATGGACAACCAAATTTCACAATTGAATCACCATATGTGGGAAGGAGCGCACCTGGGAGTCATACATCTCAAAAATAATGGTATTCAAAGAATCAATGGTGACATGTGGGAAGGTTTGGAGAATTTGTGGCTCCTTGATCTTGAATCTAACCCCATCAGGTACATCAGTCCTCAGATGTGGCATGGTTTGGACAAGATAATACATCTGGACCTCACCAACATTTCAATTTCCTTTGTCCCACCAAATTGCTTTCAAAATCTTCCAGAGCTAAACAGGCTTCAACTTGGTGCAAATAGACTTCAGACCCTTCACTTCAATATCTTTGGTTCAAACCACCCTGAGGAGGTTTATGTTGGGTTGGGAGGGAACCCACTGCAGTGTGACTCCAGACTCTGCTGGATGCAGGAGGCTGAGGAGGAAGGCTGGTTCCATGCTACAGAAACCTTATACTTTGACAGACCCCAGTGTGCTAATTTTCCTGGAACCTCCTGGGATGATACTGACCTTGGTTGTGTCTGAAATTGTGAAGGCAGTAGCTGTGACTTTGGTTGCTGCATTGCTTGATTTGTGAACTTGTGAAATATTTGTGAGGGGACACGTCTGTTTGGGAGATGTCCCAGTGATTGTTGCTTGAGGAAGTGACATTGTATGTAACTGTCTACCGTGGATTATATCACGCGATCTTGGGTGTGCGCAATGGTTGCTCTGAGCCTTTGTAATGATGTTCAATAAATGCGCCTTTCACTACAGTGGACAGCTGTTTGTAACCACAACGTGCTTCATACAGAAAAACCACGGTTTGAAACGGACTCACAACCAGACAAATGCATTTGCAACTGCATTGCTTGAAGAACAATATTGTGTACAGTTTCAGTCTGCTTTTCAATCAAACTCTTTCAGTTTCACTGAAAAATTTTCCTGGATCGCTTGAGCTTTCATTTGTGCTCACTGTATCAGAGTTCATTTACTTGCACACTTATTTGCCCATCAGTAACAATGTCAGGCATCATCACACCATTTACATTGGAAATTAACACACAAAATGACCAATGTGCCAATTCTCTTTGCCCAGTAATTTGACCCCAATTATTTACTACATGGTCTCATATTTTCTGTGTTTCACTCGTACTCAACAAGTATGTGACAGAGAGGTGGGGGTTGAGTCTCCCTGCGAAGGTTTTCTGCTGGGGCCGTGAATAACCTGCAAATTGGGGGTGCCTTGACTAGGATAATTTTGATAGTGGCGCACTTCTGTCCAGATTCTGATGCTGAGCATCAA
>JAAUXT010032163.1_pt1 | contig 25679 bp, 19 predicted proteins | sample 7278171 | NCBI WGS metagenome assembly JAAUXT01 (sample SAMN14350112, study PRJNA611818) | marine sediment metagenome | isolation source: surface marine sediment (1.8m) | place: French Polynesia: Moorea | collected 2018-08
ATTTGGGCCTCCCTGATTGGAACAGGAACTGGCTTTTTAGGGGCTGGTCTGGGCCTGGCATGCTGCTTTCTGTGGACTATTTGGGCCTCCCTGATTGGAACAGGAACTGGCTTTTTAAGGGCTGGTCTGGGCCTGGCATGCTGCTTTCTGTGGACCATTTGGGCCTCCCTGATTGGAACAGGAACTGGCTTTTTCGGGGCTGGTCTGGGCCTGGCATGCTGCTTTCTGTGGACCATTTGGGCCTCTCTGATTGGAACAGGAACTGGCTTATTTTTCGGGGCTGGTCTGGGCCTGCTGTGCTGCTTTCTGTGGACCATTTGGGCCTCTTTGATTGGAACAGGTTCGGGATGATTTCTTATTTCTCTTTTCAGTCGCTTGGGAACTGCAAATGAAAGAGCAGTTGCGGACAAAATTCATTGCTACAACTCATTGCTACAATCTCTGACTGAGGTTTTTCCCGGTCTGCAAACTTTGTTTGAGATACTTTCCCCAGGTGGTTTGACGCGCCAAAGTCAAAGCTGCGTACTCACGAAAACAATTCTAAATTTGAGTCGACTGCTTGCCCCTTTCACACTGCATCATACAATTCATCACTGCACCACAACACGATGTCCATGTTCTGTTCATGCGGGAATTCATAGTGTGAGCAGTCTGTACTCACCTGAAGCATCGTGGTTGTCATGGCACCTTCCCTTGTACGCCGCTGTTATGGATGATTTTGCCCTGGAAACAAATGGCATTGTCCTTGCTCGCAATGTTACCGTTGGGTGTCGAATCGATGAACCAACTAGCATTGAAGACTTTTCACATTTTGCAAAATTCCAAGTTGCTGGAGGACAGGACGGAAAAACATGCTTGTGTGTCTTCAGTTTCCATGTTCAATACGAACTGCTGAAAGTCCAATTTTGAACATCAAAGACTTTCTTCACAAGAGGCACCATGGGTTTCGGCACCTGTGCTCCGTTGACCTGCACAGACATGCAACTCAGGAAAGCAAAACTCAGCTTTTACGCACTCGCACGCCGTGTACTCCAATTGACAGAGGTTGGCGTAGGTCTGCCCGTCCGTGCCGCACACAGGGTCCAGGTTGAGGAAGCACGCGCGACGGCAGGCGTCCTCCTCCCCCCGGGGGCGGGGCACCGGACTCCCAACCGACACTATAGAATTGAAAAAATTGGCACGTGGGAGAGAAACGCGCGTTTTGTGCGTTCCAATGGATATATACGGCCGGCAGCACAGGTGGTTCCACCAGTCGGGGCCGTCATCCACGACACCAATTTTCATCGCAACCAGAGGAGGAATTTTTGCTGGAAGGCAAACCACAGGCGCGGTCGTGTGGGTGCACCTGGATGAGTGGTTCAGACAAATGTTTCACGGACAAACATTCAACAACAGAACCATGAAGAAAAGGCGTGTGTGTGAATTTTGCGTGTTTCTTGACACGGATTGTGGCAGAAGAAAGCGACTGTTCTTGTTGAAACAAAAAAGTGGAAACTGCAGTGTGTGCTGAGAACTTACCCGCCAGGAGAACACCAAAAAGCACCAACCGCATTCTGAACAGGTCGGCGGGAAAGAAGTTCTGATAATAATTTCTGTTGCTTCTTTATGCAAAATTTTATCAGCATTTGATTGTTTCGGGGTGAGCGCACCTGGAATTTTCTCAGAGCCACGTTGGAAGTTCCACGCTGGAAGGTGTTTATCGTTCAGTGATCGCACATGGTCCTGGGAACACGCACCTGCACACCTCGGAAACTTGGACCGGAGCTCGACTTGTGCTGATCATGTTGACTCCCGCCCCGCCCGAGAATCAGTTCTGCTTCACCATCACAGTCGTTGTATTCACGCTGCTCTTTCAGATCGCGCACGTCCCCTTCTGTCGCGCACGTGACTTCTCGAGTTGCACCCGCCGCTATCTTCTGTCATGTTGTCTGCCACAACGCACCCACTGCGTTTCAGTGCCACTCTTCACCAAATAAGGAAAGGAAAGCTGACAACTTCCTTTTGCGATCGATCTGGGTCTGTGACAAGAAACTACACTGCACGTGGGAAACTGGAAATTTCACTCAAACGTTCACATGTACTTCTGATGGAATAAAAATTCACAGTAGCGAGTTCATGATCTGCTGAGGAGATGAAAAAGTGAGGAAACGCCATCGCAAAATTCGAGGTAAGTAGAACCTTGCTTCTGCAGGCAACCAAACGCCTTCAAAGCTTTGCCATGGCTTCAGTTGGTGTTGTTTTCTTTATTCGACTTCTCCTTGAAATTGCATGTCAACCGTGCATGCGTGCATTCTTCGTGCTCCAAACTTGTGATGTTCGTGCATGAAACAAACAAAGACAGACATGCAACATGGAACGTGAAATAAAATCTCAGCAGGAATTAAGAAAGTGGCGGCAGGAAGCGGAGACGGGGAGACAGCGCAATCGATAGTGCCCGGCTAATGCAGAAGCGCTATTGTTGTGGATTGTTGCGCTGTGGTGCGCGCGTGCGTGAGACCTGCGCTGGTTCTTATGCGCACTGGGTCCAAGTTCAAGTTTGTCACACAGCATAGAAATTGAAGTTTCTCTGCCATTTTCTTCAGGGACAGACAGAAAAAAAACATGACACGTTTCGTCATGTAACATGTGAAGGTTCCGTGGAGCAGAAATACGCGATCAAATCAAGGCAGAGAGAAAAGAGTCCTTGTTAAGTTTCTCGCTCTGAATACCCTGAGGGTCGCAAAGTGTGGTTCACACTGTTGCGTCATCTCTGCACCGGCAACACGAACAAGAACCAGGCTCGACGATGCGGATCCGATTCTTGTGACGCGATTTTCTCGTTTATTCAACTTGCTCACATTGACAAGAGGAAAAGAGCCTCGCTGGAGATCAGAGGCGTCCGAACACCGCGAAATGCCTGTTCGTGTGACAAAGGAGTGAGAATCAAGTTGCAAGTTTGTCGGCACATGAACCGACAAGAAAGAAAGTGAATTTGTTTCTCTTTCATTTCTTTCTCTGTGTTTGATCTTCACTTCGCGGTGAAAAAAATGCTGAAAAATGAGAAAAATGCTGGGTGCAATGATAGCACCAGGTCAGATCCCACAGACCCCACTTGAGAAAGGAGGCGAAAGTTAATTGTCTGAGTTCTCGAAGGCACATGAAACCACCACCAAGGGTCTGGAAAGCAAATACTGTAAGATGGTTTTCTGTGTTTCCACAAAAGTTGTTAACGGTGGCAACTTTGTTGTGGTTTGGCAAATCCAAATGGGAGCTCAAAGTTGACCCAAAGTCTCGAAACTCTGGCCAATTCTCAGCTGAATATTTTGGCCCAACTTTCATACTTTGTTGAAACCTTTGCCTGAATTCTGGGGGGGGGGGATTTGGGCAAAGTTAAACGACCTTCCTGATATCGCACGAGAATGCTGGTTGAAGTTTTGTTCGCAGACACAGTTTTTGACAAGCAAACAAAAAAGCAAACACCGGGAAGACCTCCGTGGAATTACGTGGGGCGAAATTCCAATGCGCAACAGAAAAATAAACCACAAAAGCTGGTCACTGTTCATTTTATTGGGCTGGCTACTTGGTCCAAATCATTGGGCACTTTGAAAAATCAACAATGACTGCATGTTTCTCCCTCATGCTTTGGTTCTTGGACAGTGCACCCTTGGTCACATGACAAAGCAGGGGTACAGCGCAACTGCTTCTGTATCTTCAGGGAATGTACACACCTCAGCCAACTTTCTGAACCGAGGCCGACGTGTCACCGGGTCGCAGCAGGACGGGGTGTGGTCCTGTGTGCAGTGAGGCATTGAACCTGCACACTGCGCGTGTCAAACTGGGCGTGTCTTCAGTTCCACGTTCAATCAGTGTTTCATTGTCAGACCGAGCTGCAGTTTATCATGAAGCACGGAAGCTGCACTTTATTGCTGCGCGGCGCAGGTTCATCACTCGCCGCCCATTACTGTCATTAATGACAATTAAACATCAGTCATATTTGCTCCGGCTGTGGAGCCTGCAGGCGAACGGGGGGCGCCGCGGGCAGGGAGCCGAACGGATTTCAACCGCCGCAAATGGAAGGTGCCTGACACACTGGGGCCGTGAGTGGGACATTTCAGGAATTGTGGCAATGACAAATGGCAATGAGAAGAATTGTTCCTTCCAAGGCAGAGTCTGCAAACATGACTCCCCGATGCGTGCCGAGATGATGTGTCCGGAGCAATGTTTTCCACTGCGCGCGTCATGGAAGGGAAGCATCGTGAATCCATAGCTCTGTGGCTCACAGCTGCCTTTGCCTGACGTTCCTCTTTGTGAGGAGAAGAAGGTGGCTGCTTGGGCACACGTCCTTTGGTACAGCCAACACAAGGCAATGGCTGTCCGAGCCAGTGGTCAGTGAGGTTGGGGAAAGAGCGATGACCACTGAAATTCTTGACAGCCCCGTGACTACCAGGTGGTCATGCCTACCCTGGGAGAGTGGCGAGCACTTCTTGACAGTCATCCCCCCGCCCCGATGAAGACCCAATGGTCACAAGGGTCAAGACTCCTGAGCAAGGAACTTCTAATGATGCTGAAAAGAGAAGTCAAGGCCAAACCTCATCAGGAAGAGGAGTAGTCCACAGGTATTGCTCTCTGGAGCCTCACAGGTTGTATAAAACTGTTTTTGCTGTTTTGTGCTCTCAGTGCCCTCATGACACATGTTGCACCATCATGAAATCGTGATGCCCACGATAAGCACTGGGTGAAACAGGCCAGTGTGTCACTGCGAGAGGTTACAATGACGCGCCTGTGTCTGCTTTCCAGTTTCGTGAGGTCTGCAGTTTCCGTTAGTCGACCCGTTGCGGACGGGTTTTCCCACCCTTTCTCACCCTTTCACCATTGTCAGTCCCCTCGGCCTTCACCGGGACCTGTGGTCTGAAGCTCTTCCTCCGCGCGCGGTCGCACGTAACACGCAAGATTATTGCCGGGTCTGGTTACACTGCTGCTTTCACGATGTTGTTCTGAAGCTACACGCAACAGTTTCACCTGAATGTGGGCGATGGCACAACTGAAGACTGTTTCCACCGGTTTAACACCCGTTGTCAACTGATGCAGACGCAGGAAGAAGCGTGGCTTCTAGAAGACCTCCGTGCGGCCGCGCCAAGATTGAGACACTGGATGTGCCTGTCAGAAGCAACAACGTGTCAGCAGTCGCTGCGTTGACGACGCGTCACCTGTGGACTTGCGGGTGCGACGCGTGAGGTTTCCTTCCTTGCAGTGTGAAAAAGGCCTGAGTCGCACAGTAGCTGTACGTCACATCGCACGTCGCCCGCTGCAGTGGGACCAAAGTCATGTTCAGGAACCTGGAGTTTCAGCGCCCTCCCTGCAGATCCAACCCGGCACCGCGCAGCAGAGAGTTGATTTGCAACACGTTCTGTGCTGCGGCGACGGTGCTGAGGCAGGACAGCGTTTGGTGACGTTTGGGACTGGGCAACGCCCCACAAAGTGACTGCATAGAGACTTCTCCCATTTGTCCTGATGGGCCAGTGCATCGAAGAGATCATCAGTCTGTTCAGCTTTTCACAACGGACGTGATTGCTAAGCCAAACAATACTTTGCATCAGCAACGGATACAATGTTTGCAGTGTTGTTTGGGCTTCAATACGAACGTACAATGGAAACGATTGGTACGAACCTCGTACATCATGTACAAATATCCACGAGCAAATGAAGGATGTGTAAAGTTGGGTGGATGAAGGGTGATCAGATTCCGCGTTGATTTTGGTGCCAAATCTTCAGTCTGTGGCAAAAAGGGTCATGAGCGGAGCGCATGTTTCAGAGTGCTGTTGGTCCCTCGTTTTAATGAACAACCCACCGGTGGATTCATTCAGCATCATTTCTGGGTGTGGCTAATGGCCATTGGCATGACTTCGATTTCAAGCATTGGACACACACAGGGACGGTTGTTACACAACGGACGCAAGTAGATCTGCACGGTGGAGCTGGGTCGTGACGCCTCCACATTGACCGGACGGACGGACATTCGCGGAAGCCGCAGCCGACAGCCGTGCGCTGCGAGAGACTGCCTCACCAGGAAGTATACCACTTTGCGACCTTGGGATTTTGCCTGCAGGGACAGGACTGTTGACAGGGTCTGAGTGACAATGTAAAAAATGGCTCTTTGAATCCGTGGTCGGGTCTTTTGTCCTCACTGCCGGAACCTGAATCCGGGCGCTTCAGCTGGCTTCAGTGACCAGCTTTCTGAAAACTGAAACTTGAATCAGTGAAAATTCAGTTTTTAAGCCCGCGGCATTCCCTGGAGCCTCGGGCTTGGTGCAATCGCGATGGTGCTGTTCGTGCTGGTTTGTGTGTCTGGGGACCATTGTTTTGCTGGGAAAGGGCGAAAACTACCTTTCGTTTTCTGGTCGCTGTGGACACGAGGTACTGTTCACCAAACCTAGGGTTGTTTTCTTTCACATTTGTTCCAAGCAACCAGGTCATGGCTGCCTGCCTGCCGGGAACCATTGCTTCACCCTTGCAAATGAATGGTTGGTTCCTGTCCTCGGGGGGGGGGGGGATTAGCTTGGTAGCTTGGCCCCTCTGGGTAAAGTTCTTGACCATTGGTTGGGGTGAAGTGACAGTTGCTGGCAGGCAGGCAGCCATGGCCTGCTTGCCTGAACAATGCGTGTTGTGGGCACAATGTGTGCTGCACGGTGCGGTGGGCTCGTTGTTCTTGTTGATGTTCCACACGTCAGGGAACAAGAGGCAACAAGACACGGACGTTTGTCCAACTGACCTTGACAACCCGCAAATGTCTCACCTGTTAAAAATCTGGAGACCTGGGACCCATGCTGCAGTTGGATTTCAGCGGTTTCCTCTCGATCAAAAGCTGCTCACGAAATGTACGTGCTGAGAGGTAAATTGTGCGAATGTCATGATTCTGTGACGCTGACGACAGCATGGCGACCAGACCGACGTGACCAGTGAGCGAGGATGGGTTCTGAGTCATTTTTCATATTCACGAAATATCCTGTCAGCGTCCTGCATTCAGACAGCATTTTTCACCTTGCACTGAAAAAGAAGCAGCCCACTGCAAATTTACACTGTGAGCGTTTACATTTGTGAACGTCGTTTTCAAACGTCAATCGCTCCTCTCGTGTTCGCTTCACACTGGGTGCGTCAGCGGTTGTTTCCCCGAGCAACAAACGCTGAGTCGCCAAGTCGACACAGTACGTGTTCATTTGGGCAGGAGAGCAGCGCATGACGCGTTCAGCGGTGAATCGACTTTCTGTGGACGTTCTCAGAAGACCCAGTGTTGGCAGTGTCTGAAGCTGACTTCGTTCCGTCCTCGTTGAAAAGAGGGACGGAGGCTGCAGTCGAGCACCAAGTCTTCTCTCCGGACTTTCGGTGAAGTGTTCAAATCGAATCTTACCCCGAAAACTAGACGGTGATAAATAGGCTTCTGTTTGTGGGTTGTGTGAACATTTGGCACGTGACGTTGCTTCAAGTCAACAGACATTTGTCCAACACGACTTTCCTGGACATACAGTGACCACAACGTGAAAACTTGAATTGAGCCGATTTTAATACAGAAGCCTCTTGAAACAACATGGCGGATCTTGATGTGACTGCAAATGGACTTGAAGCTGAAGTTGAGGAAGACAAGGCTGGGATCGTGAAAAATACAGCGGAAGACAGTGAAGAACAAGAGGACACCAGGAAGGAGGGGGATGGAAGCGAAGAACAAGTGACGAATGACGAAGCCCAGAACCAGGATGATGCTGATGCTGGAGAAGAGGCAGAGGAAACCAACGAGGAAGCAGAAGACGAAACAGGAGAAGCCAATGAGGAAGAGCCACAGGAAGAAGAGGGAGAACAACAACCGGAAGAGGGAGAGGAGGAGCAACCGGAAGAGGAGCCTGAAGAACCGGAAGAACCGGAAGTCCAGGAGGAACAACCTGTCGAGCAGAACGACGGCTCCAGACATGATGGCGAAACAGCAGAGCCCTCGCTCTTGAGTAAGTTGCAATCTTTTTTGACATGTCAGAACCCGGCAAGGCACAGTCAGGTGTTTGGTCCCGTTTGAAAGTTGCAATGAAAGCTTAATTTTGGAAATTTGTTGAAATGCACTTGGCCCAGTGGGTATTTTGTCTCCTGCTGCCCCACGGATCTGACCTTGATTCCTTCCATAAATCAGTCACAGTTGACTCCGCACCCGGAGTTGGTGCGTCTCCCGATAGCGATGTCCGTCGCATGACGCCCCGTCCCGACGGAGAAATAGTTCCGCATCGTCTCCTGCAGATGGATCGTCAAATCAATGCGCGCATTGACGCGTCGTGTCTTGTGCTGATGTGAGTGTGCATTTTCAGGAAAACTGAAGATGTTTTCTTCCCTCAATGACGAGAGAATTCGATAAGAACGGATTTTTTCCCTTTCTTTGTGAGCGACGAAGCTGTGGTGTTGAGTCGATGTTCGGATTTGTGAGAGTCTTGTTTGTTTCGCAGTAGTTCAACGAGATTTGGAGGCGGTCAGTCCGCAAAAAAGCATCACTGACAACAAGAACGTGCGAGTTTGCAACAAAAACACATGCAGAACCCCCTTCTTTTTTCTATCAAACCGTGTCGAGCCCAGAAACCCCACAGGTTTGCGAGGAGCTTGTGCAAAAATCACCGCGCTGAAAATGAAGCCATTGAGATTCTTCAGGGCTTTATTGACGAATCAGACCGCATGGAACGGTTGCTTTGAGTCTGTGTGGATTGGAAGTTTACATTCCACCAGACATTGAGGACATTTTCCAGACAAGTGGCCCGCAGGCCTTTTGCTGAGACTGAACCAAGTATTCCACAGCAAAATCTTTGCAGGAAAGTGTGCATTGTATGCCTGAAGAAAGTTCAGTGTGTCATCGGAAATGCTGAATTGACATCGCGCGAATCGCTGGTGAAAGACATTTCTGTCTCAAGCGAGGCTCAAACCACACTTGCCAAGCCTTGTCCCGAAACACAACGCTGATCCAGCTCCAGAGCTCTCCAGCTCCAGCTCCAGGGCTCTGGACCACCCACTGCGTCACGACAGGTCCTGCGACTTTCACAGGCAGCATCCGACACAAATGGCTGCACGATAACAATCTTTTCTCGGAAATGAAGGAACCTCCGATCCCACAACCACTGCGACGACTGCAGTTTGTTTTTTTCAGCCTCCACGGCAGACCCGAGGGCTGGACCCGAATTGTTTTGGTTCTGTGATAGGTTTCTCTCTGTCGTTTGCATCACCAATCGAACTCAACCATCTTGGACCTTATCGAAAAACCAAGCCAGTTTTTCACTTCTTGCACCTGAAGTGCTGACTGTGCGTTAGACCATGAGTCGTTGTGAGATCAGATAAGATCCGAGGTGCTCAATTGGTTTCATTGAGAAAACTGATCCACCAGAGTCTGAACGTCATGCGACAGAGGCTGGTGTGCAACCGAACTCGCCCTCCCAAGTCACTGCCAATTGGTTTCTGTTTTTCGTCAAGGTTGGACACCTGTGGTTGATCACGAGGGCTCAAGCTCTTTGCCTCCCCATTTTCCAGAAAAATCTCAAATTGGTTCAAAGTTGAGACCACCCACTTTGGTCGTCCCCTTGAGCACCTTCTGAATCTACTGAAGATTGCGCGGTGGGCATCCGTGAATTGTAACCTTCTGTTCAGGGCGTGCCACGCGCTGCGACTGAGATTGAAATAGAGCAAAACCGAGGGGTCAAGTTCTGAACAAACAGCGCAAATTATCTCGAGACCCGTCGCAGTGTGCGTATTTGTGACTGATAATGAGTAATGGCTGACAATCTCTCTTTCTTATTTCGTCTTTGTGAAACGATAAGGATTGTGTGAGGAGATCAACACTTATCGGTGGGATGTTGATTCGTTTCACGTGACCATATTGCAGCCAACACCCAAGTGGAATTCCAACGCGTCCCAGAAGCAGAGACACTCAACTACGTGTCGTAGTAATTTGCCTGGAACTGTTGTGGACCTGGATGTAGGATTTGACGCGCCATCGTGAAGCCACAATGCGAGTCAAAGGTATGGGTAGTCCGTAAAAAGCCTCGTGCGATCATGACGTTGCTGACGTCGCCTGTTTCACACTGAAGCCGACCGCCACTCCTCCCTTTCGTGCTCAATGAAAGATCCGTGGTACCTTGTGAACAGCAGCTGTGTACCAAACTCCTTCTTGCCTTCCCCAAGTTCACTCCCACTGGAAATTAGATTATCAAGGTGCCGGTTGACAATTGAACCAATTGCATTTGGGCGACACTTGCAGCATGTGACTTGTCAGTTCGAGTGAAGGAGTTCCGACTGACACGCGGAACTGCGCAAACTGACTTTCTCGTTCCTCGGAATTTTACAACTCAAAATCTTGCTGTTGAATTCGACCAAATTGGGAAAATGGAAAAGGCGTAAAAAGTGTCAGCAAAACGCATCCAGAGAAAGCGCTGTCGAGCCTCTCTGAGAGTCGGACCGCTGGATCCGGTCGTGCCGCTACTTGGCTGTGGGGGCAGAAATCTGACATGTTGGTGTTCGATGCTGTTCGTGATTTGACGGCCACCTACACTGCATGCCGTTGTCTTGCTCTTGTTCAAGGCAACACATCAACAGACGTCTTTTGGCCTGAACTGAGATTTCATCGTGACGTGCTTGAATTCATGAGACACAATTTCAAACTTGTTCCTTTTGTGTAACCACCACGCAAGGAACGAGTCGCACGTCCCAAGGGTAAAACTGGGACGTCGGGCGATACCGAGAACACTTGGAATTGCACACGTCTGTTGCGACTTGAGACCTGCTTGTACGAGTGTGAGATTGCATCAATCTTCAAGTTTGGTCCACCCGTCCCAGAGAATCTCGTGGCAGATCAACACGGAACAAAATTTTCCCTTGACAAAAATTCGAATCCGCCATTCATTCATGCAGTGACGGAGAATCGTCAGAAGACGAATCCTGTCGGTGTTGACGGAATTATGCGTGATTAGCAATCTGCAAGTTTTCCCCAGAGTCGCGTACATTTCTCCACGCTTGTCGATCGCGCTTGTAATAATACTGTTTCAAGCAAAGCACACCAGCAGTGCCAGGGTTTTGCGCGAATAGACGCAGGAAGCGGCGCAATGATCTCGGAGATCGCGCGGCAGCCTCCTCCGCCTGCAATGCCAGTTCCTCCTGCGCCGCCAGTGCACCTGATGGAAGCTCCTCAGCCGTTTTCAAGCAGAGGCCTGGTTTACAGTGTTGGAACACGGGCGCCGCTACACAACTGTCGGCAGGAATGTTCTGACCAACGTTGGCCACGTTCTGCTCAGGACCAGCCTTTGCTCAACAACTGAATAAAATTGTGCAACGAATGTGAATTTGACTGCACAGCCACCCATCAAAAGAAAGACATCCTCTGGGTATTTTTGAACGTGTGTGCGTTCTCTCGTGCCTCCAATCACGACTCCTTGCCGCTTGCCAGTCGTAGGAAACTCCACGCGGAGCTCACAGGCTGTTTTTGAGTCGAGTCTGCGTGAACAGATGCATTTCACTAGTGAGACAGAAATTCTTTTCTATTTGTTCCTGTCTATTTGTTGTCGCGTGACATTTCGCAAAACTGAGCGAGATTGGCTTTGGGTGGAAGCTTCATGGCTGGTTCAAAAGGGATGCGTCCAGCCTGTGCACGGAGCATCTTGTGAAAGTTCACAAGACTTCAGCCGCTGGAGAAACAGCAACTTCAGCTGGTTTGCTGGTCAAAGGAAAAACGGAAACAGCTCACATCGGAGAGACGAAATTCATCTGAAAAAAATATCAGCCACGAAACGCGCTGATATTGGTATCGTCCCGTATTTTTGTCTGCAAAAGCAACTTGGCTGAGTTTGTTCACCCGGGGATGGGGGGTCGGGGTAAAGCAGCCAAGTTGAGATTATTTCACAAAACCAACTGAACTTTGCTGCTTTGTGCCCCCCGCCCTTGGGCAAAACACTGAGCAAAACATAGCTAAATTTACCAGCTGCTTTTGAAATGAGCAGCGAAATGGTCCAACCAGGGGCTGAAATCAAATGATGTTTGTGCCAAATAAACATTCCAGGTGTATTTTAGTGTTGGCTGTGCGAAACTTTGTCAGTTTGGACCCCTTGGTGAAAGTGATAAAATTGACTAGTTATCAGGTGTGTACCTCCAGCTCGGATTCTGCTTTCCTCAAAAAAACTCTTTCCAAAGTGTGTCCTTGATACACCTGATCAGTGTGAAATGATGATCATTGGTTTCACCAAATTAGATGATCATTGCAGGAGATTTGGATGGCACGCGACTGATTTTCCACTTGTCCTCTTGTGAAATTCTGTTTTTCGTTCTGGTGGGCGTACTTCAAAAACAACGAGGTGAATGGGAAAGAAAGCAAAAGCTCAGTTCGACCGTCTGCACATTGTCCACAGCATCTTTACAAGTTGATCGGTGATGGTCGACGCAGCGCGCTTGGTCTTCAACAATTGCAAACCAACACATCAACGCTTCCATCGTATTCTCGACAGATCCAGACCGACACAGTGGAGCGACCTTGATCTGGACCAGGGCCCGACCCTCTGAAACACAACGAAGGGTGTTGGGGGTCAGGATGCCAAACATCAACATCGCATGTTTGCAAAGCAAAACAAAACAGTGCCTGCACGACACCATTAGAGGTCATAGAGCTGGACCCCGATCCTCTGGATCCCGCCAGAATCAGTGACAAGTCTCAGAAGGAACAAAACACCGGAGATGAGGGTGTTTCCGTCATCTGGCTTATTTCTGCCCCACTTCTAATCCCCGTTGTCTTTGACCTGCAACAAACAGAGTCAGTTGGAGTCTGGTGGTGTGTCGAAGCCGCGGCTGTCGGCGGAGTTTGCACTGAGAGATGAGGCAATTTCCCCCGACGAAAGCCCGTGATTATCCGCACTCGTGCTCTCACCGAGTTCACCTGGTCCGAGGAAACACTGTGACCTGGTGCGCTGTGTGCGGGACGCTGCAAACCTTGCGACTTGTGGCCTGGGTCCGCTGTGTGTTAAGGTCATATCAGTGTTTGGTGGACGCAACAACTCAGTGTGACACAGATCTGAGTTGGGACTTCGTGGGATGAAATTGTGGCGAACCGCTGGGGAACCAACCCCCGTCACAGGGTGTTTTTCCTTCGGAACCTAATCGCCTGCTCAAGTTCGCGTGCCGTGCAGGTTTTCTCCCCGTTCTGATTGCGGTCCATTTGTACTGCACAAATTTTCACCAAACATCGGTAATGGCCTGGGTGGATGTGATGTTATTTCCCCGTGCACTGTCTACCTCTCATTCAATCACACTCAACTCGCTGAATCGAACCCAGTATTGTCGGACTCCCAACAGTGACAAATTGACGGGCTGGCGCGCGGCAGGCAGCACGGCAGCCTCAGGCCGTGTTCACCCCGAGGGCGTCACGTGTGCGAACATTGCCTCTCTCTCTTCCATTGGAGATGTGTGGACCCGACGTTGCAGCCCTGCACCTGCACAGGGCAGTGCATCCAGTGTGAACAGGGTCTGAGTTGTTTTGTGCAGAGTTGCTGCGGTGCAAACGTTTGCGCAGTAGATCTATTTCAGGGTGTGGCAGTCTGGCTGTTGTGTTTACCATATTTGGTAATGTGCCGTTTATACGTACAGCTTTGCTAGCATCAGTCCCACCTATCTAACACTGGGCTGCCGTGTCACGCTGCAACTATGTTGTGATTTTATGCTGTTGTTTCACTGGGTACGAGGTTGTTGAGGTTTGACAGACTTTACAAATCACACTTCGACATCGATTCTCACGAAAGTTCCTGATCAAGTGTTGTTCAAGCAAGTCTTGTGATCCTGGGATACCAGCCATTGTTGGATGTTTCCATTTTTTGTGCACGACACAGAAAGAAGCGGTTGGATGTGTTTTGCAGACGATGAGCACTTCAAAAAGTTGCACGAATCAGCCAGTAACTTGAGTCGTCTCAGACAATTTTGTGTCTCTGTCTCCAAACACGAGAAGAGACAAAAATTGGTGAAGCTGCCGCAGCAATACGTTGCACAGCTGTGTCAGGTGTGATTACACAATAGGTGAACTTCCTTTCTGCAAACCAACAGGTGAAAAGTTTGACAGTTGTCAGAACAAGAAACACGCAAGAGACCTCTGAGTTAGTGTGAATTGAGTTTTTCCACGACTGAGTTCGAAATGGCAAAAAACGAGCATATTGGAGAAATTGTGCATCGATTTGAGAATGCGGAGGACGGGAGGATCTTCAGCGGAGACGAGGAGGATATCGAGGTCCGCGTCATCCACAAGGTGTGCAACATCTGCAAGGAGCGGTACGTGGACGGGGAGGGCTACGACAGCGGCCTGGAGGGGCGCAGCGGCGTCAGGTACGTGCTCGCCGACTCCCCAGAGGCGCTCGAGGCGCTCGAGGCGAGCAGGGCGAGGAGGAAGAAACCCGCCGAGAAGGTGAGGGAGGAGAGGGAGAGGCAGGGCAGGGCGAGGCAGGACGCAGCCGCCGGAGACGAGGGCGAGTCGTGCGAGAAGCACAGGGAGAAGGAGAAGGTGATCAGAGGGAAACTGACGAAGCAGCAGAGCGATGCGATTGAGCAGAGTCTGCAGGAGCAGCTGCGAGCCCGAGGGGAGACCCGGGTGCAGGGCAGCAAGAGAGCGAGCAGCGAGAGAGAAGCGGAGAAGAAAAGCAGAGAATCTGTAGAAGGAAGAAACGGGCGTTCCGACGAGATCACAAGACGGGAAGGCGAAGAAGAACGGAAAGACAGAAGAGAAAATAGACGACAAGATGCAGGTGGCCATGCACTGGTTTACCACAGCGGCTCACGATCACGAGACGAAGATGACGACGAGAACAAGACTGCCCGGAGAGAAGAAAGGGATGAGAACGATTCGCAGAACGGGAACAGGCGACACAAGAGGCAGAAGAGCGAAACGAGCAGCATCACCAGCCACGGAAGCAGAGAAAGCGACACCAGAGACAAAAGCAGGAATCAGGACGAGAGCAGGCAATCAAGAAAAGACCACGACAGAGAAAGCGAAGATGGGGAAGAGATTCGCCGAGAAAAGGTAATGTACGTGAAGAGTGAGAGACACAGCGGTGACGAGGGCGGTGAGAGAGGAGGAAGACGGGAAGATGACAGCAGCGGAAGAAACAACAAAGAAAACAAAGACGGTGACCCAGAGTCAGGAGAAGCAGAAGGGAGAAAGTCGAGCAGAGACGAAAGAGACGGTGACAGAGGACGAGCTGCAGATGATAGCGACGTCCATGATGCTGAGGATGGCTCGAGAAGGAGAAACAGAACAGCGGAATCTGAACGCCAAGGATCTGACAAAGGACGAAGATCGGACGAAGACAGAAGAACCAGGGAAGAGGAGCGCGGGCGTGAGAAAGACAAAGAACAATCCAGACATAGGAATTCTGCTGCAAACAGACGGGACAATGAGAAAGTCAACGGACGCGGCAACGACAGTGATGGTGACGACGCTGAGAGAAAAAGAGAATCTCGGAGAAGAGAGAAAGTGACGTCAAATTACGAGAAGGCGGCTGAAGAAACGGGGAAGAGTCACGCGACACGGGACAAGGACACCGAGCTGGAAGAATTGGAGAGAGGACAGGCGGGACACGTCGCTACCCGCTACAACCCAGATGAGCAGTCCAAGTCTTCGGAGAACAGAAAAGCTGAGAGAGACCCTGAACTGGGCGAGCTGGAGAGCGGGAAGAAAGGTCGGGTGGCTACTCGGTACAATCCTGACGACCAGTCCAAAGCCTTGGCTGATGACAGATCCAAGAATCAGAGGAACGTGAGAAATGAAGAGCTGGAAGAGCTCAAAAGTGGAAAGGGTGGGCGAGTGGCGACAAGGTACAATCCTGACGAGCAGTCCAAAGCTATTGATGATGAAGGATCAAAGAATCAGAAGAGTGCCAGAGATGAAGAACTGGAAGAACTGAAAAGCAGCCAGAGTGGTCGTGTGACCACGAGATACAAACCTGACGAACAGTCGAAAGCCTCTGATGGGGACAGTGACGAGAAGCGAGGCAGAGTCAGAGAACTGGAGGAACTGCAGAGTGGGAAGGCTGGGCATGTCGCTACCAGGTACAACCCTGACGAACAATCTAAAGACAGTGGAGACAGTCAGAAGCAGAGAGGTGCCAGAGACCCTGACCTGGAGGTGCTGGAGAGCGGCCGAACTGGGCGGCTCAAGTCGGAATACATCCAGAGCGCAGACAGAGGCGGCGAGCCCGACCAGATCCAGCGCAGCGCCGACGACCCGGACCTGAAGACCCTGCAGGAGAGCGGGAGAACAGGGCGCATCGTCAAGCAGTACATCTACCCGGAATACGGGGAGTCCGAGCCGGGGGCGGCGGGGGCGGGGGCGGGGCGCCGGGACCCCGACCTGCAGGGCCTCGAGGCCGGCCGCACAGGGCGCATCGCCACGCGCTACATCTACCACGACTTCAACGACCCGACGTTCAGCGTCGAGAAGTACGACCCACACGGACAGAGTACGTCTTTTCTTGTGTTTCATAAAAATCCAGCTGGCGTCTTATGCAGTTCGGTGCTTGGATGTGCTGTAAGGATTTGATATTGTGAAGACATGAAACTTAGCTGTTTTCTCGTAATTGAAACAAAGGATTCATGTCTTTTCCAGCCAGACATTTTTCCTTCCTGTGCATGAAAGTGGACTCTGTTCCCTCCAATTTTACCGTCTCAGCAACCTGCTCAGACGACAATGTGGCCTGCCTTTACCAAGTTACTTTTGCGGTCGCCTGAGTCATTGAATGTACCTCCAACAGTTGTACGCACCGTTTTTGTCTCACATTCACCCAAGACACCTTGACTTACTTCTCTGCATGTTATGCGCCTTCAGCGGATCCACGGGTGGGCGAAAGGCGCCTTCCAAGACCCCCCAGTGACAATTCATCTCGACTTTTGTCCCGAGATGTTTGTGTCACGGTTTCCCCCTCGCCTTGACGACCGAGTTCGCCCGGACATCCCGGATCCGCTGGAGGACTCTGTGCTTCACCTGGGTTGCGAAGGTGTCTCGTCAGCTCCTCACACAGCAGCCGAGCACTCGCTTCGTGCGCTTCTCTCTGCAAAAGGTCGCACAGCTGCCCTCGGGGGGAGCCTTGCGAACGAAACGACACATCAGTCTGGACAGCAGAGATCGCTGGTACAAAGGTGGCGCCACGAGAGTCAGTGGGCTGTCGGCGTTTTGGCTGCCATGATTTCGTCACTTCCATGACGGTGCTTCTGAAGTCCCTAGATTCACGCGATGGACGTGTTTCCTGGGGTGACAGCGCGCCGTCTCACTGGAGAGGAGGCCACCCCTATACATGTGCGGATCAACCTTCGCAAGACCCTTCCATTGCACCTGGATCTCAGCACTGCACGGCTCGCCTTCCAAAGCAGCAAAGCTGCGTCAATATTGCGAAAAGAAGCCAAATTCAGTGTACATTCCGTTGCCCCGTTGCAAAGCACTTTCTCGAGGGGCCAAGCCTCGTCTCACGGTGAACCGCGGCGCTTTGTGCCTCCGTCAGTCAGTGCAGACGGGCAACATCTTCGCGACTGAGAAAAGGTTCTTTGTGCCGCTTTGTCACGAAGTCACTGAGCCTCGCGTCAGCGTGGACGCGGCACGCTTTGAACTGATAGAGGCTGCATCACCACGTTGACGCAGAAGCTGCTGAACTTGCACACAGGGACGAAACTGATCAATCAGGCGAGTCTGGTGTGAAACGGGTCTGAGAGAAAATCACTAGATGCACCAGGTGCAGACGAGACTCCGCGTCGAACCCGAACTTGTTTACTGCGGTGCAGCGTCGTCCATCAGGAGCCGTGTCACCCACGGGGACCAAAGCTCAAGACGCGCGCAGCTGTCGTCGAGGCGCAGAGCCTGGAATCAAGTGTGTTGGGAACGACGTGTGACCAAGTACGAAAGCGGCGTTTCCAGCCTTTGAACTAGACTTCATCAGATTTACAGACAACTTTCCAGATGAACACACACACACACACACACACACACACACAGTACACTTGAAAAGACATGAAAATACAAAAAGTTACCCCTCACTTGAACACAATCTTTACTTTTTGAGCTATGTTTTGCCTGTTTTTGTCAAATGTTCTGTATTGGTTGTCACGACTACAAGAAGATCGGTGATGAAAAAGGTCTGTGTTTGTGAAAAATAAGGGTGGATCGGTTGTATGAAAAACGTGCCTCGTAGTGTGCCAATTTTGCCTTTTATGATGATGAGAAATCCACCGAGCTGCAGCACGAGCGGTGCAGTCGTCTCGCCCACCGCGCCCTCGCTCTTCCGACTCCTACGCACGTGTGAAGACAGCTTCATAAAAACGGACCGGGTCAAAAAATGTTTTTGTTTCCTTGTGCTGTGGTGTGTCCCATTTGAACATGAAGCCAGACGACCCACGACACACGCTGCTTGGTCGACGTAGCACACGGCGAGATGCTGAATCAGATGTGACACGCGGCGTGTGTGAAATCCTTCTGTGTTTGAAGGTGATGGCGCGAGGTGCGTGACACAGTCTGCGTCTGAAAGTCCGCACCGTTGAATCCGCTGCAGTGGAGGCAGGTGTGCTTCGGTACTTAGCAACACCATAGTGACTGCACATTCACTTTTCAATTAATTGCGCGGTTTTGTGATAATGGACATTGCGGTCGCCACCAGCAAAATGATTTTCGCACTGTGAGTTCACGCCCAAACCGGCGCCGCGATGATTTGTGCTGATTGTGCGTGTTGCGCCGACGGCGCCAAGCGAGATCCGCCGCTGTTACGCGCGGCAAAGGTTTGTCGACAAACGAGCGTGTTTGCAGTTCTTTCAGTCGAAATCAAAATGCTTGCGGACAGCACAGGTTACGTTTTCCTCATCTGCTTTCCGAAATGTCGCTGGGTCGCTCAGGAAAGAGAGAGCAAAGAGAGAGGACTGAGGCCTGCTTCTCACTGTGAGAGCTCCGCCTTGACGTCCCTTTTGCAAGCAATGGGACTTTGGTCAAGCTCTGTTCGTGTTGCATTCAGGATTTGGCCGTGAGCGCAAAATGGGAGCCCCAGAAAGCGACACTTCTTCCGTTTCGACGGAGGCGCTTCACATGGCCGGCTGCACAGGTTCGGAAGTCAAGTGCTTTTCTGCGTCTTGATGGCGGATCAGGCAGTCTCAGCACGATCCCCGCCGAACCTGTTATGGGTGGCGAATCTCCCATTAAGCAACTCAAGACATGGGTAAGGAGATCTTGGGATTCCGAAAACGGCCTGCTGTTGTCCATGCCGCATGTACTTTATGGCTACTGCTGTGACAGGGTTTTGTTGATGATGTTTTATGGCAACGAGCGGGATGCGCCGCTTCCGGCGGGATTCCCGACGAGAGACTCGCTGACCTTCCGCCTCAGTGCGCAGCCGAGAAACTCGCACACTCAAGGACGGGCTTTGGTTTTGGTGGGGACTTTTTGTGATCGCAAGCTGTGCAAGTGCGTTGCGAAGCAAAGACACGTCCTGGTTGATGAATAAGACGCAGCCTTGGGTGCGATTTGGGATTTCCTGATCGTCGCTTTGCGAAATCGACTGCCTCAAGATGACGTATCAAGCACAGCAAAAGCTCCTGCTGTTCTCCCGCTCGTGCAGTCTGTTTGTGGGATGACATGTTCCGGAAGGCAACTGAGAGACCAGGGCATTGCCTGATGCAGTTTCCTGAGCTGACGAATTCAAAGTCAAAACCACACAAGAGCAGATGTGTGTTGTTCACAAAGAGCGTTTTCTGGGGGGAGTTGGGACTCATGAGGTAGACTTGTGTCACCGGGGAGTCAAAGTAAATCAAAGGCTTCTTTCTGGCATTTGCATCATTTCCGAGGAAAGGTTACCCCGACATCGCTTGTTTCCTGTGCACTCGGATCTGAAGGAGAAGTTGGGCGGCAGGAGAGGCAGCTTCCTCTGTGGTGCAGTGTGACTTTGAATCTACAATTACGTGACCGAAGAACGTGAATGAAACAAGTCCCCGAAATGCGCATGAAACAGCAATTTTGCACAGATAACCCAGGACCCATGCGGAGCCCACGGTTTACACAGAGCAATCGATCGCACATCCGGTGCGAATCTGGCTTTGTTTTTGTCCAGACGGAACCCACCACAACACTTGAATGAAGCCGTTTTCGCCTTCACCTCTGGCTCGACCGCTATGTCCGCGTCATCCATCGCCGTCCAGTGTCCATGTCCGCTGTACATGCTCCTCGGGGCAGCGACAGCGGGAGAAGCGACGCTCTGTTGACGCCCACATGTGTGTTTCTGCACAAGTCAACAAACGCTGCTTCACTGAGTCAATCCAGTGCCCACAAACTCTTCTGGACGCAACGCATCACGCTGGTTGTGCGAACCGGGCCTTCACGGTGGTTGCGATCCTCCTGAACCAACGGAACTGAAGCTGGTGGAACCTGACCACCGAGGAGATGGTGCCCACCGTGAGCCTGCGAACTGTGGACACTCTCATCAAGCCTCCCACCACAGGGACGGCACTGCAGCCTCGGAGAGAAAACATTGCATCAGGCTGTAGATGAATAGGACTCGAACATCTCTCACCATCCACTCTCCGAAAACAGTCAGAGTGTTGCGTTTTGATCGCATGGACTCCCCAAGTTTTATACAACAAAGGTCTCTGCATGTCGAGAGGTTGCGCTGCAGGTGTCAGAACTGCATTGTGCTTGAAACAGTGCGCGGGATGCATGTTGTTTGGGGACACAATGGACTTCACGTTGGCAATGGCGCCCACACAGTGTTGACTGTGCAACCTCCTAGGACAGGCTGCGAGAGAAACATGAAGGCAAATGGAATTATCTGTTCAATGCCCTTTAATGTGCCGGGCTCTCTGTCTCTTTGCACACTCTGAAGAGAAAGCCCCGCAGAAGACGCGAATATCGCGGCTGCTGGAAACCAAACTGCCTGATATGACTCGCGCTGAGCTGGAGGAAGAACAAACACGGGGCCACGTGTCAGTTCAGGGACTGCCTCAGTTCCGGCGCTCTGGAGAAATTCGCCTTTGTGTCAGCTTTCGGTTTTCAGCCGCTCCCAGTTGCCCTTCGAGGTCAGAACTTTCTCCCCAAGTTGAGGGCGTGAACAACTGAAGCACGTTGGTGTCTGTTTTCGTAGTTGCCGATTACTTCCTGAATTTTTCACAGTGGTCGAAGTCTTTCAACAGCTTGGCTTCTTTGTTGCAACCCTGGGGACAGCCCAGCAGACACAAATCAACGGGCCTTTCAAACCCAGACCTACTGCAAATTTTGCAGACAGACGTGTAGTTGGCACCCCCACACTGGGAGCGTCATACGTTGCCTCCCTGGTTCGCCTGCACTACGAACAGGAGCACTGCACGCAGCACTCATTGACTGGTCGTAGAGCGGGAAACGCATCCACTGTGCGACAGACAGCAGAGTTCCCTGGGTCCGTGATGACTGGGAAGTGAGTTTGATTGTTTGGGCGGCGGCCGCTGCCCGAGTCTTCTGATGGCTCCATCCATCACACGGACCCACGACCAGGACGCCGCGCTCCTCACCTTGAGTGCGTCGTGCGCACGGTACAAACCCAAGGTTCTTCGGACCGAGAGGAAGTTGCCGAACTGTGCCCCTGGTTCTCCGCCCGTGGTCCAGACAAAACAAATTCAGACTTTGTCGGAGACGAGGGACGCAACGCACCGAGCACAGAATCACTTTTGGATTCCCTTCGCCACACACGCTCATTCGCGCGAGAAATAGGATTGTCCAATAGGACATTCATTCAGATATTGACTTGGTGAGGGGAAGTTCATTCGAAGCAGCGTGCAGTGGTCTGGTGTGCCAACATTGCAATTGATGCAATTTTGTCGCCATTGAATCAGCGGCGGTCACGAGTGCGTTGCGACACGAAAGCCGGGTTCGCAGTGGACACGTGACGCTGTGCGTCTTCTTCGTCTCAAACAGCTTCTCCTGATGGCGCAGCGCCCAAAGACGATGCAGGACGCAGCGTGTGACGCACTCAGTGTGAATCAGACTCATGAACACGACCTCGACGCGCGGGTCCAGCAGGGCGAGGGGCGCGACTCTCTGCGCTCTCGAAATGAAGTTGTCCGATTTGACAGCAATCGATAGGGCGACTCAAGTTTTACGGCGGCGCTGTATTGTGGGCCTGATTCGAGCAGAGCGCCCGAGTGTCCGCGGCGCGGCGGTGCACCGGAGCCCGGTGTGCAGAACCCAGGCGTAGAGCCTTTTCGGCTCTCGTTTCCCCCCCCCCCCGAGAACTGAATCTCCGCGTTCAAGTGGTGCATTGCTGTTTCAAATGCAATGTGCTGTTCTGCGTTGCTGTCTGGAATTGCTTCGGCGAGGTGGACAATTGCTGTGCACCAGACATTGAAACAGCCTCTTGCTTGTCTGATTGTTCCTGACTGACACGCAACTTTTCGTGACAAATGAAGCTCTTTTGCCAGTTATTTGGACAGTTTTCTCCGAGAAAATCTGGGACGTGTGTCGATAGTGTCATTTTGGGATGAGGTTTGTTTCACACACAACACGCGTGTGCGAGTCCCGCTCGAGTCACCGGACGCGGTGTCGACTCAGTGGTTGACGAAGCACGGGACGTATCTTGGGTGAAGCAGGTCAGTTTCAGCCTGGTTTGAGTTCTGTGACATTCAGCAGAATTTCCGCTGCCCGCAGGTCCGCGCACGGAGATGTTTGTGGAGCGGCCGCCGTGATGAGGCTCCATGTCTCCCGACAGACTCGCTCCGTGACCCAGCGCCTAATTCAATTTATCGCACGTAAAAACGCCTCCATTGTGTTCCTTCCCATCTGTGGTTATGGGTGCCACAGAATCGAAGATCAGACGTTCAACAAAACACCAAAGAAATGCTTCGTCACAAATTCATTGACAGTCTGAAGCGACCAGCAATTGTTCAAGAAGCACGTTGCCCAAAGCGTTCGGCTGAAGGAAACATCACCTGTTTACGATTTTTTGGTGGTTTGAGGAGGTTGCACCAGTTGATATTCGCTCAGTTTTGAGCGACCGATATAGGGGCGACCGAAACAAATCACCTGTACTTTGGCAAAAACCATGTGTACACCAGTTTCTTGGTGAAGATAAATTTCTAATTTGGATCTTTTGGGTCTTTTTGAATTTGTTTAGGTCAAGGATAACACTCGAGTAAGGAATTTACAAAGTTGGAAGTTCACATTTTTGTGGGCAAAAGATAACATTTTGGACTTTGCTGCACAAAGTGGGTAATATCTCAGAAAGCAGAAAAAAAGATTGACGAAGGAGAAATTTACTGACAAAGTATAGTGTATTGGTTTGGTGTTTGACTGGTGTCATTTGGCTTTTGATTTTCAAACATTTGCACTTGATTTTAGGTGGGGCCAAAGTTTGGGTACAAATGTGGGATTTTTAGCAAAGTGTTCGAAAAAAAAAACATTTGGCAGAGAGGTCAGCTTTATGTTTAGCTTCGGTTTGCACAAGTCAATTGGCGCTGCGTGATCTTCGTCGTTGATATCGTGGAAATGCGCGTATCCCACGACGCATATGAAGTCAAGCAGGGCTTCCGGACACGGTGCCGGAGACAAGCGGGCTCTGCGCGCGCGGGTGCGGGCGCTGCGCGCGCGCGGCTCATTACGCGCGCGCGATGAATCACGGGACGAGCCGGAGCCGCGCGCCCCGCCCGACCCGCGGAGGGACATGATGGGTCGTTCTGTGGGCGCAACCAACAGGGACCGTTGGGAGGCCGAGGCGTGACTCACGCTGCGTGCGTCATTGGGCGTTGCGTCGAAGTGCCAATCATCCAGGGTTGGGAAGGTCTTGTAATCTCTGGAATGATCGAAGCACTTGTTTTGCCTGACAAAAGCAACAAATGACTCATTCAAATGATTCAAGCCTCTTACGTCCTGTGTTTCTTTTTGTCAATTTGCTTGAAATCAGTAGCAGTCCCAAAACATTGACGGGCTAGCACACTCTGAATGCAATGTCACCAAACATCCCTTGTCCGCCTTTATATACTGGTCATCAGAATTCTGCGCTCGGCCGGAAGAAAAATGGGCTGTTTTTGACCCTGCGCCACGTAATTGCCATTTTGAGCTCGTGTTGGGCGGCTGTGTCCCGGTCCGAGGGACGCGTCGCACGCCGCGCGCAGCGGGAGCGGACCGCGCGTCCTCCCCGGGCCGGGAGGAGGCAGCGCGACGCGCCGCGCGCAGGACGCAGCCGCTTCACTCAATACAACTTCCCCTCCCTCCCTCCTCCTTCCCCTCCGTCTCAGTGTTAGTCACTCCTCCAGTCCAGCTGCAGGCAGGGGAAAACACTCATCTAAACTCGCGCAGTGCCCGCAGAAAGCCGCAAAAACAGCCTCTGCAGTGACACAGCGCCGGCCGGTCGGGCTTCTGTGTGACAAAGTACATTTGTTGTGAGTGCAAACAGCGACACTGTGTTCCTTGCTGATTTGTCTTGAGGCTGATCAAGTTTGGAGGAGTGCCGGTTAAAGCTGCAGAAAAGGCTCGAGGATAAAGCGGGTGTCTTACCGGATATTTCCGCACAGAGAGAGGGAGCCTCGCATGCTGTGCAGCTGCGTCGCTGAGTGTTCCTTACATGCAGCTGCACTGCCAGCAGAGTTTCATCACAAGAGCGGATCTGAACTTCCACGGGGAATTTACACAAGACTGAATGGTCTAATTGAGGAAAATTAATACAATCGGACCGGTCCGTGGTTGATTGTGTTGTGTTGGACACACTGGACACACTACAGACAGCAGAACCGGTATTTACAATCAAGTCTCTGTAGATTAAGCTGTTCGTTTGCATCACACAGAGCTGTATTGCTGAACGACGAAAAAGTCAACATGGCTGAATTAGATATGGGCGATATGGGCAACTGTGTGGTCGGGGAGGAGAGGCCCCTGCAAAATGGGGACAGTGCGCTGCATTGTGAGGGAGGAAAACCAGTAGCGCAGGAGAATTTCGAACCCCAAGTCATGGAAGACAACCCGATGGATCCCATGGATCTAGGATCGTTTGAGGAGCGAATCACAGAGGTTCAACATCCAAGCAATGGAGCACATGGGGAGAACATGGGAGACAATCTGATTGACATTGGTGAGCTGGACACAACGAACGGAGTTCTCGACACCACGGACAGTGGCGGCGGCGGTGGCAACGATCTGCTCGGTGACTTTGTTGAGTCTGATGTTCTTCCCCCTGAACCTGACACTGGGAACCTGGGAAACGCGGACGACTTGATGGGCGGCGGTTGTGAGGAAGGGCAGTCTGGGAGCGCCGAGACCCTCCCCATCGAGAACACCCTTGCGTGCGCGGAGCCCGAGCCCTCCCCGCAAGACGCACCTGAGGCTGAGGCGGAACTGCTGGAGCCGGAACCGGAGTCCGCACTTCCGGAACCTGAGCCTCAACTTCCGGTTCCTGAAGTTTCTGCTCCCGAGCCTGAAGCACATTCCGCTGTTGTGCACGATGAAATAGACTCGGACAGTGAACTGACGGAGACCGCTGACGCGATAGAGAACGACGTGCACGAGCCTGTTCGCAGTGCTGTAGCTGACGTGGCTGCTGCTGAGGAGGCGGAGGAGGCGGAGGACCCGGCGGACGGGCCGGAGTACGTCTTGATGAGCGTGGTGGAGAACGCCTCGCTGAACCAGCCCCAGGACGTAGGTCTGCAGCGGCAGGACGTCTGCGAGCCGCAGCGGGCGGAGCTTGGCC